>Ga0209013_10000020_pt1 | contig 112556 bp, 113 predicted proteins | sample Cruoilmetagenom2_FD_187291 | JGI IMG/M metagenome (GOLD analysis project Ga0209013, IMG submission 187291) | Oil polluted marine microbial communities from Coal Oil Point, Santa Barbara, California, USA - Sample 2 (SPAdes) (version 2) | ecosystem: Environmental > Aquatic > Marine > Oil seeps ... | reverse complement strand
CACTGATTGCACCGATAGCGATGGAAGAAGGTCTGCGTTTTGCGATACGCGAAGGCGGACGGACGGTTGGCGCCGGTGTGGTTGCCAAGATTCACGAGTAAAGCGAGTAAATGTAATGGCAGAACAGAGAATCCGCATCCGGCTGAAAGCTTTCGATCATCGTTTAATCGATCGCTCAGCGTCTGAAATCGTGGAAACCGCGAAAAGGACCGGCGCTCAGGTACTGGGGCCGATTCCCTTGCCCACCAGGATCGAACGGCACACGGTGCTGATCTCTCCGCATGTAAACAAGGATGCGCGTGACCAGTATGAAACGCGCACCCACAAGCGCTTGATGGACATCCTGGATCCCAATGACAAGACCGTGGATGCGTTAATGAAGCTGGATCTGGCGGCCGGCGTGGACGTGCAAATCAAGCTGTACTGATTTGTTTGTTCATCAAGGCGTAATGAAGACATATACCCGATATAGGGCAAAGCAATGAAGATTGGATTAGTAGGACGCAAACGTGGCATGACCCGAGTATTTACCGAGGACGGTATGAGTGTGCCGGTCACGGTTATCGAGGTTAACCCGAATCGCGTGACCCAGGTGAAGAGCGAAGAGACTGACGGTTATCGTTCCGTGCAGGTCACGATCGGAAGCCGCCGTGCCAGTTTGGTGAATAAGCCAGTGGCCGGTCATTATGCCAAGTCGGGTGTAGAAGCCGGAGAGGGCCTGTGGGAATTGCGGCTCGCCGATGGTGCGGGTGAAGACCTGGAAACCGGATCCGAGCTGAAAGTGGACATGTTCGATGCCGGTGAGATGGTGGATGTGACCGGAACGAGCAAAGGCAAAGGTTTTGCCGGTGTCGTGAAACGTCATAATTTCGCAATGCAGGATGCCACTCACGGCAACTCACTGGCGCACCGGGCGCCTGGCTCGATTGGCCAGTGTCAGACCCCGGGCCGTGTGTTCAAAGGCAAGAAGATGGCCGGACACATGGGTGTTGAAAAGGTCACAATGCAAAATCTGGAAGTCGTACGGGTAGATGCGGAGCGTAACTTGATTCTCGTCAAGGGTGCGATTCCCGGTGCGACTGGCGGTATCGTGATGATCCGTCCTTCTGTGAAAATTCTTCAATAAAGATGGCCTTCAATAAGGTTTGATGGAGAGATTACGATGCAACTCGCAGTAACAGGTGGCAAAAAGATCGACGTATCTGAAGCCACGTTCGGAAGGGACTTCTCTGAAGCCCTGGTGCACCAGGTGGTAACTGCCTACCTGGCAGGCGCTCGCGCCGGCACAAAGGCACAGAAAAACCGGGCAGCAGCAAGTGGCGGCGGCAGGAAACCCTGGCGTCAGAAAGGCACCGGACGTGCCCGGGCTGGCACCATTCGCAGCCCGATCTGGCGTGGCGGTGGCAAGACGTTTGCTGCTACACCCAGGGATCATTCCCAGAAAGTGAATCGAAAGATGTATCGTGGCGCGCTGCAGGCGATCTTTTCCGAACTGGTGCGCCAGGAACGCCTGGTGGTTGTTGATTCAATGGATATTTCAGAACCAAAAACCAAGGTGTTGCTCACCAGGTTGGCGGAACTGGGCGCTGAGAAATGCCTGATTGTGACCAACGATTCGAATGAAAATCTGCACCTCGCTTCACGCAATATTCCGGGTGTCTACCTGTTGGATGTCCAGGGAATTGACCCGGTGAGCCTGGTGGCCGCAGATAAAGTGATCGTGACTGTGGATGCAGTCGAGAAGATTCAGGAGTGGCTGGGATGAGTAAAAATCGTTTATACCAGGTCTTGCTGAGCCCCCGTGTCACAGAAAAGACAACGCAGGTGGGTGAACAGAGCAACCAGTATGTTTTCCGTGTCATCAAGGACGCCAATAAGTCCGAAGTAAAAGGTGCGGTTGAGATGCTGTTTGATGTAAACGTGGAGTCAGTTCGCATAGTAAACGTCAAGGGTAAGAGCAAGTCATTCCGGCAGCGCCTGGGAAAGCGCAGCGACTGGAAAAAGGCTTATGTTCGTGTACAGGAAGGTCAGGTCATTGATCTCCTGGGCAGTGAATCAGCTTAGGAACTATTAGTCATGGCAATTGTTAAAGCAAAACCAACATCGCCAGGGCGTCGTGGAGTCGTCCAGGTCAAGCATTCGCACCTGCACAAGGGCGCGCCGTATGCCGGCCTGATCGAGAAGAAATCGAGGACCGGCGGGCGAAACAACACAGGCCGGATCACCACGCGTCATCGCGGTGGCGGACACAAAAAACATTATCGCGCGATTGATTTCAAGCGGGACAAGGACGGCATCAACTTATAGCACGTTAAAAGGAGAACAACCACATGAAACGTAGAGAATATTGCACTGGTGCTCTATGTCGACGGTGAGCGGCGCTACATCATTGCTCCCAAAGGCATTCGTGCCGGTGACAAGGTGATCAGCGGCCGTGAAGCAAGCATTAAGCCGGGTAACTGCCTGCCATTGCGCAATATGCCCATGGGTTCAGTGGTTCACTGTGTTGAGATGAAACCAGGCAAGGGCGCTCAGTTAGCCCGCAGCGCTGGTGCTGCAGTGCAATTGATCGCACGTGAAGGCCAGTATGCAACACTCAGGCTTCGTTCCGGTGAAATGCGCAAGGTGCTGTCACGTTGTCGCGCAACGATTGGTGAAGTGTCCAATTCAGAACACAACCTGGAGAAATTGGGCAAAGCCGGCGCGAAGCGCTGGAGAGGTGTACGGCCGACCGTTCGTGGTGTTGCCATGAACCCGGTGGATCACCCGCACGGTGGCGGTGAAGGGCGTACGTCAGGCGGACGTCACCCGGTGACCCCCTGGGGTGTCCCGACCAAAGGATATAAAACCCGCAAGAACAAGACTACGGACAAATTTATTGTTCGTAAGCGTTCAGGCAAATAACAGGTACAGCTATGCCACGTTCGATTAAGAAAGGACCGTTCATCGATCATCACTTGATGAAAAAGGTGACCGATGCCATTGCTACAAATAACAAGCGACCGATCAAGACCTGGTCACGCCGTTCCATGATCCTTCCGGATATGGTGGGACTGACGATCGCGGTACACAACGGACGCCAGCATGTCCCGATCCTGATCAACGATCAGATGATCGGTCATAAGCTTGGCGAATTCGCGACCACCCGGACCTTCAGGGGTCACGCGGCCGGACGCAAGACGAAGTAGGTGTTGTTATGCAAGCGACTGCAAAATTGAGAAATGCGCGCATCTCGGCGCAAAAAGTACGCCTGGTTGCTGACCAGATTCGGGGAATGCCTGTCGAACGGGCTGAGCAACTCCTGACCTTCAGCACCAAGAAAGCTGCGCACATTGTGAAAAAGGTTCTGCTTTCGGCGGTTGCCAATGCCGAGCATAACGATGGCGCTGATATTGATGAGTTGAAAGTAGCCACGATCATGATTGATGAAGGTCCGACCTTCAAACGTGGCCGCGCCAGGGCCAAGGGCCGCGGCACACGAATTTTGAAACGTAACAGTCACATTACCGTGACCGTCGCCGACGACGAAACGAGGCAAGACTAATGGGTCAAAAGGTACATCCAATAGGTTTCCGGCTGGGTATTGCCAAAGACTGGAATTCAACCTGGTTCGCCGAAAAAGGTACTTATGCCGAGCTGTTGAAATCTGATCTTGAAGTTCGGGATTTTTTGCAGAAACGTCTGGCGCAAGCCGCGGTAAGCAGGATCCAGATTGAGCGCCCGGCCAAGTCGGCGCGCATCACGATTCACACGGCGCGTCCGGGTATTGTGATTGGTAAAAAGGGCGAGGACATTGAGCGTTTGCGCCGTGATGTCTCTGCATTAATGGGCGTACCGACGCACATAACGGTCGCTGAGATTCGCAAACCTGAATTGGATGCGAAGCTGGTTGCCGAAGGTATTGCCCAGCAATTGGAACGCCGTATAATGTTCCGCCGTGCAATGAAGCGTGCGGTTGGTAATTCTATGCGTCTGGGTGCACTGGGTATCAAGGTCCTGGTATCCGGTCGTCTGAACGGTGCAGATATTGCCCGCAATGAATGGTATCGCGAAGGTCGCGTGCCGCTGCATACCCTGCGTGCCGATGTCGATTACGGCTTTGTTGAGGCGAAAACTACTTACGGTGTTCTTGGCGTAAAGGTATGGATTTACAAAGGTGAAGTCCACGACCTTTACGGAACAAGTGGTGAGAACAAGCGCAACCAGCCGGTAGCAAGCTAGGAGATTGAGAGATGCTGCAGCCCAAGCGAACAAAATTCAGAAAGCAGCAGAAAGGCCGTAACCGGGGCCTGGCGCATGTTGGTAATCGCGTCAGCTTTGGTGAATTTGGCCTGAAGGCAACTTCGCGCGGATTCGTTACTGCCCGGCAGATTGAAGCAGCCCGCCGCGCCATTACCCGCTACGTTAAGCGTGGCGGCAAGCTGTGGATCCGGATTTATCCGGACAAACCAGTCTGCAAGAAGCCCGTAGAGGTACGTATGGGTAAGGGTAAAGGCAATGTTGAATACTGGGTGGCGCCGGTCCAGCCCGGCCGTGTGATGTATGAAATCCAGGGCGTAACGGAAGATGCCGCCAGGGAAGCATTCCGGCTGGCAGCCAGGAAACTGGCAGTTAAAACCACCTTCGTCAAGAGGTCTGTGCTGTGATGATTGCGCAAGATTTAAGAGTAAAGAAAGAAAACGAACTCCGTGAAGAACTCACTGGGCTGCTTCAGGAGCAGTTTAATTTGAGAATGCAGCGGGGAACGGGCCAGTTGACTACACCACATGAGTTGCGGCGTATACGCCGGGACATCGCGCGTGTAAGGACTGTCCTGAATGAGAAAAAGAGAGCAGGTGAAACGTCATGAGTACGACGGAAGCAGTAAAACGCACCAAGGTTGGGCGGGTAGTCAGTGACAAGGCTGACAAAACAGTCACCGTAATGCTGGAGCGTCAGGTGAAACACCCGCTGTACGGTAAGTACATCAAGCGGTCAACCAAGGTGCACGCACACGACGAGGACAACAGTTGTGGTGAAGGCGACCTGGTGAAGATTTCAGAAAGTCGCCCGCTTTCCAAGACGAAAAGCTGGCGTGTTGTAGAAATTATGGAGCGCGCCAAGTAAGGCCGGAAGGGCCTTGCGGACAGCGTAGCAGAGGACATCAACAATGATTCAGATGCAAAGCATGCTTTCAGCCGCAGACAACAGCGGCGCACGCCGGGTTATGTGCATCAAGGTGCTGGGTGGTTCCAAGCGGCGTTATGCTCGCATTGGTGACGTGATCAAGGTCACGGTCAAAGAAGCCATTCCGCGCGGCAAAGTGAAGAAGGGTGAAGTTTACAATGCGGTAGTAGTACGGACACGTTCCGGCGTTCGCCGCGGTGATGGTTCACTGATCCGGTTTGATGGTAACGCTGCAGTTTTACTGGACGCCAAGCACGAGCCGATCGGGACCCGGATCTTCGGTCCCGTGACGCGGGAATTACGGACCGAGAAGTTCATGAAGATTGTCTCGCTGGCGCCCGAAGTGCTGTAAGCGAGAGGAGCTGAGAAGATGAAACGAATTCATAAAGGTGATGAAGTCATCGTGACCACGGGCCGCAGTAAGGGTCAGCGAGGACATGTGCTCCGCGTCGTTAGCGATGAAAAAGTGCTGGTGGAAAACGTAAACATGGTGAAAAAACACCAGAAGCCGAATCCTGGTATGAATCAGGCAGGCGGCATCGTTGAAAAAGAATCACCGATCCACGTTTCCAACGTTGCGATGTACAACCCGGCCACGGGCAAAGCAGACCGCGTGTCGTTCAAGTTGCTCGAAGACGGAAAGAAAGTGCGGATTTTCAAGTCGACCGGCGAAGCCGTCGATATTTAAGGATATTCAGATGTCCAGACTACAGACATATTACAAAGAGACCGTGGTGCCGCAGCTGATGGAAAAATTCAGCTATGGCAATATTATGGAAGTGCCGAAAATCACCAAGATCTGCCTGAACATGGGAGTAGGTGAGGCTGTTGGCGACAAGAAAGTAATGGGCCGCGCCGTGGGAGATATGACCGCGATTGCAGGTCAGAAACCAGTCGTCCGCCTGGCGCGCAAGTCAGTGGCCAGTTTCAAGATTCGTGATGGTTGGCCTGTCGGGTGCAAAGTAACCTTGCGCCGGGAGCGTATGTATGAGTTCCTGGACAGGTTGGTGAGTATCGCCATTCCCCGTGTTCGTGACTTTCGCGGTTTGAACCGCAAGTCCTTTGACGGTCGTGGCAATTACAGCATGGGTGTGAAGGAACAGATCATGTTCCCGGAAATTGACTACGACCAGATCGACGTCATTCGGGGTATGGATATTACCATCACCACCACGTCTAAAAATGACGAGGAGGCGCTGGCGCTGCTGCAGGCCTTCAACTTCCCGTTTAAAGAGAAATAAGGAAAGAATCACGATGGCAAAAGTATCCATGATCAATCGCGAAAAGCGACGCACAAAGCTGGTGGCAAAATATGTCGCAAAGCGAGCTGAACTCAAGGCGATTATTATTAACCCGGAAGTCAGCTTTGAGGAACAACAGGACGCCATGTTCCGCTTGCAGAAGCTACCCCGTGATTCAAGCCCGGTGCGGCAGCGCAATCGCTGCGCCATTTCCGGTCGTCCGCGTGGTTTCTACCGCAAATTCGGACTGGGCCGCAACAAGTTACGTGAAGCCGCCATGCGCGGTGATGTACCGGGCCTTAGAAAGGCCAGTTGGTAAAGAGGAATGATGCAATGAGTATGAGTGACCCGATTGCAGACATGCTGACGCGTATTCGCAACGCCCAGTCGGTGCAAAAAACGACGGTTAATATCCCGGGTTCGAAGGTTAAGACGGGTATTGCTGGTGTGCTGAAAAACGAAGGCTATATAACAGACTTCCGCAATATCGAAGTTGACGGCAGGATTACGCTTGAAGTTACGCTCAAGTATTTTCAGGGTAAAGGTGTGATTGATACCTTGAAGCGAGCCAGTCGTCCCGGCCTGCGTCAGTATCGTGGCAAAGATGAGCTGCCGAAGATCCTGAACGGTCTCGGAATAGTCGTTGTCAGCACCTCTCAAGGCATTATGACTGACGCCCAGGCGCGCGCAGTTGGACAGGGCGGTGAAATCCTGTGCTTCGTAACGTGATGTTGAGTGGATTCTGGAGAAAGATATGTCACGCATAGCAAAAACCCCGATCGAGCTGCCTTCAGGCGTTGAAGTCAAGGTTCAGGGTAGCCAGGTCAACGTAAAGGGCCCCAAGGGAAACATGGTGCTGCAACTGCATTCATCAATCAGCCTCGAGCAGGAAGATAAAATGATCAGTGTGAAGCATGCGACGGATTCTGCCATCCCAATGGCCGGAACGTTCCGCTCCCTGGTCTATAACATGGTAATGGGCGTTACTGAAGGATTTGAGAAAAAGCTTACGCTGGTTGGTATTGGATACCGCGCACAGGTGAAAGGTAACAAGCTTACCCTGGCGCTGGGATTCTCCCACCCGGTTGTATACGACGCACCTGAAGGCGTGACCATCGAAGCACCAAGCCAGACCGAATTGCTGATCAAGGGTTGCGACAAACAGAAGGTTGGCCAGGTTGCTGCTGAGATCCGGTCTTTCCGCCCACCGGAGCCCTACAAGGGCAAGGGTGTTCGTTATTTCGACGAGCGCGTGGTGCGCAAGGAAGCCAAGAAGGCTTAATTTCAGAAAAATACGGTTAAAGAGAATTCGAGGAATCAGAGATGGACAAGAAAAAGGCAGCACGTTTGCGCAGGGCAAAAAAAGCCCGTGCGCATATCCGCCGCCTGGGCGTGGCGCGGCTTACCGTTCACCGTAGCGGACGGCACATTTACGCCCAGGTCATCAGCCCGGAAGGGGGAAAAGTCATTGCCGCAGCATCAACACTGCAGAAAGACATCAGTGCTGATCTGAAAGCAACCAGTAACAAGGAAGCTGCGATTGCCGTTGGCAAGGCTGTTGCTGAACGTGCAGTGGAGGCTGGTGTCAAGGAAGTGGCTTTTGACCGCTCCGGATTCCGTTATCACGGTCGAATAAAGGAACTGGCCGACGCTGCACGCGAAGTCGGACTTAATTTTTAACGGTACACAGGTGAATTCAGGTCATGGTATGACCGGGAAAAACAGGTAAGAAACATGGCGAAAATGGACAGAGACAATGGTGACGGCCTGCTTGAAAAGCTGGTTACGATCAATCGCGTAGCCAAGGTGGTCAAGGGTGGCCGCATTTTTGGTTTCACCGCCCTCAGCGTGGTGGGTGATGGTAACGGCAAGATCGGGTTTGGTTACGGCAAGGCGCGTGAAGTGCCTCTTGCTATCCAGAAATCAATGGAAAAAGCACGTCGCAACATGATCCAGGTGTCATTGCAGGACGGCACGCTCTGGCATGCCATCAAGGCCCGTCATTCGGGTTCGCGGATATATATGCAGCCGGCATCAGAAGGTACCGGCGTCATTGCGGGTGGTGCGATGCGAGCTGTACTGGAAACTGTTGGTGTACGTAACGTACTGGCCAAAAGCCTGGGTTCCAACAATGCAATTAACCTGGTTCGCGCCACCATCAAGGGCTTGCAGTCCATGCAATCTCCGGAATCGATAGCTGGCAAACGTGGCAAATCGGTTGACGAAATTATGGCAAACATGGGCAAGGTAAACACGGGGTAAGGAACATGGCCGGGAAAAAGAATAAACAGATCAAGGTAACACTGGTCCGCTCTCCGATCGGATTTCAGCCAAGACATCGCGAATGTGTTCGTGGTCTGGGCTTGAAGCGCATGAACCACACGGTTGTGCTCGAAGACACGCCGTCCATTCGCGGTATGGTAAACAAAATTGATTACATGGTACGAGTAGAGGAAGCCTGAGGTCGTATTGAAATGAAACTGAATAGTCTCAGCCCGGCAGAGGGCAGCAAAAAAAGTCGCAAGCGCGTGGGCCGCGGCATGGGCTCAGGCATCGGTAAAACCGGTGGTCGCGGGCACAAAGGCCAGAAGTCACGTTCCGGTGGTTTCCACAAGGTCGGCTTCGAGGGTGGACAGATGCCCTTGCAGCGCCGTTTGCCTAAGCGTGGGTTTGCTTCACGCACCGCGCGTTATAACGACGAACTCCGCCTTTACCAGGTCCAGGTAATGAAAGCAGATGTAATCGATCTTGAGTTCCTCAAGGCTGAGGGCATAGTGGCTCACAATATCCGTAAGGTCAAAGTGATCAACACCGGCACCCTGGATCGTGCGGTCACGATCAAAGGCCTGGCTGTCACCAAGGGCGCGCAGGCAGCGATTGAAGCTGCCGGAGGCAAGGTAGAATAATGGCCCAATCCCCATCACAATTAGCTGAAACACTGGGTGGGCTCGGCCGGCTGACCGAATTGCGACAGCGGTTGCTGTTTGTGTTCGTTGCGCTGATTATTTATCGCATTGGTACCTTCATCCCGGTTCCAGGTGTGAACCCGCAGGCCTTGCTGCAGTTCATGAATTCCCAGCAGGGAACCATCGTGGACGTATTCAACCTGTTTACCGGTGGTGCTTTGGAGCGTTTTTCTCTTTTTGCACTGGGTGTGATGCCGTACATTTCAGCTTCCATCATCATGCAGTTGATGAGCAGCGCCGTTCCCCAATTGCAGCAACTAAAGAAAGAAGGATCCTCCGGGCGTCAGAAGATTACCCAGTACACGCGTAATTTCACCGTAATACTGGCGGCTGTCCAGGCCGGCGGCGTTGCATTTGCATTGCAAGGTCAGGGCACCGTGGTGCTTGCACCGGGCTTCGGATTTATATTTACCGCTATGGTCACACTGACAGCCGGGACTGTTTTCCTGATGTGGCTGGGTGAACAAATCACCGAGCGCGGGGTGGGAAATGGTATTTCGCTGATCATTTTTGCCGGTATCGTGGCCGGTCTGCCCAGGGCAGTTGCAGGAACGCTGGAACTGGTGAATACCGGGCAATTGAGTATCCCGGCCGTGCTGTTGATCACCGCGCTGATACTGGGTGTGATCTACTTTGTTGTCCGGGTAGAACGCGGCCAACGGCGAATCACGGTTAATTATGCACAGCGCCAGGGGCGCGTAGCTTACCAGAACCAGTCAACACATTTACCATTGAAAGTGAATATGTCCGGCGTGATTCCGGCTATTTTTGCTTCCAGCATCGTGATCTTCCCGTCGACGCTGGCTACGTGGTTCAGCGGTTCGGAGGGCTTGGGCTGGTTGACGGACGTTTCAGCATCGCTGACACCCGGAAACCTGGCGTACACAATTTTGTATTCATCGCTGATTATTTTCTTCTGTTTTTTCTATACCGCTATGGTGTTCAATTCAAAAGAAACAGCAGATAACCTGAAGCGTTCCGGTGCGTTTATTCCGGGAATACGCCCGGGTCGCCAGACGGCGGATTACATTGACAACGTATTGACGCGTCTGACCATGGTGGGTTCGCTCTACCTGGTGGCGGTATGTCTGTTGCCTGATGTGCTCAGGGTTGTTTGGTCCGTGCCGTTCTACTTTGGTGGAACTTCAGTACTGATCGTGGTTGTCGTGATCATGGATTTCATTGCGCAGGTACAGGCGCACCTGATTTCACATCAATACGACAGCTTGATGAAAAAAGCGAACCTGAAATCCTACGGTCGTTCCGGAGTAGTCCGGAGATAATAGTTAATAGCCACCAGGGTGGTGAAAATTGGGTGGCCATTTACAGGCAGGCCCGTTTGCTTGGGAGAAATTTATGAAAGTGCAGGCTTCAGTTAAAAAGATCTGCCGTAACTGTAAGATCGTACGCCGCAAGGGTGTTGTGTACGTGATTTGCAGTGAGAAAAAACACAAGCAGCGGCAGGGCTGATAGTGGTAGTGAATTTTTGGTGCTGGTTTTGGGTGAATAAAAGTGTTAACCGGGCAAGTGTTAACGGGCTTTTACCAGAAGCCGGGATTCGATATAATACGCTGTTAACGTTCGCGGCAAGCAAAGACAGGAGTTAAGGAATGGCTCGTATAGCAGGAGTCAATATACCGGTTCAGAAACACACATGGGTGGGTCTGACGCATATCTATGGCATCGGCCGTTCTCGTGCTTTCGAAATTTGCGATGCAGCAGGTGTCAAGCCGGATACCAAAATTCGTGACCTGACGGAAGCGGAAATTGAAGAAATCCGCACCCAGATATCAAAGCTTGCCGTGGAAGGCGACCTTCGCCGTGAAGTGGCAATGAACATCAAGCGTTTGATGGACCTCGGTTGTTACCGTGGGCTTCGGCATCGCCGCGGTCTGCCGGTGCGTGGTCAGCAAACTAAGACCAACGCGCGTACCCGTAAAGGTCCGCGTCGTCCGATTAAGCGTTAAAGGCGGAAAGATTTATGGCTAAGCCCAGCAGGAAAAAGAAAGTTAAAAAGACGGTCGTGGATGGTATCGCTCACATCCATGCATCTTTTAACAATACGATTATCACGATCACCGATCGCCAGGGTAATGCCCTTTCATGGGCGACTGCTGGAGGCGCAGGTTTCCGGGGCTCACGTAAGAGCACACCGTTTGCCGCCCAGGTTGCAGCTGAAACTGCTGGTAAGGCAGCGCTGGATTACGGTCTGAAGAACCTGGAGGTGCAGGTCAAAGGTCCCGGTCCGGGGCGCGAGTCTTCCGTGCGTGCGCTGAATGCAGTCGGATACAAGATTACAAATATTACTGACGTGACGCCGATCCCGCACAACGGTTGTCGGCCGCCTAAAAAACGTCGCGTCTGAGTGGAGTAGACCCAATGGCAAGATACACAGGACCTACCTGTAAACTGGCACGCCGCGAAGGTGTTGACCTGGAACTGAAGAGCCCGGCCCGTGGACTGGAATCCAAGTGCAAGCTGAACCAGCTTCCTGGTCAACAAGTCTCGACGCGCCGGATGAGACTCTCAGACTACGCTTTGCAGTTGCGTGAGAAGCAGAAAGTACGGCGTATTTATGGTGTACTCGAACGCCAGTTTCGTAATTACTACAAACTGGCTGCAAAACAGAAGGGCGCTACGGGTGAAAACCTTCTGCGCCTGCTGGAAAGCCGCCTGGACAATGTCGTCTACCGGATGGGTTTCGCAGTAACCCGCGCCCAGGCCCGGCAAATGGTATCGCACAAGTCTATTTCTGTTAATGGACAGACGGTAAATATTGCATCCTACCGGGTGAAGCCGGACGATGTTGTAGCCATTCGTGAAAGAGCGAAGAAACAGTTGCGTGTAAAGGAAGCTATCACGCTGAGCCAGGAAATGGACCTGGTTTCACCTTGGTTGGAAGTTGATACAAAGAAAATGGAAGGTGTATTTAAAGCCTATCCGGATCGGGTCGAGCTTTCGGCGGATATCAACGAAAGTCTGATTGTAGAGCTTTACTCCAAGTAAGGTCTGCAGGATAAGTATTTAACTATTGTTGCAGGCCGGTGATGTCTGTAGCGATCATGCGATTTCATCAGGAATACAGTTTACGAGGGCGATCCCTATGATGGGTGTTATTGAACAAATGCTGAAGCCCAGTACCGTGGGTGTTGACGAGGTCAACCCGAACCGGGCCCGGATTACACTGGAACCGCTCGAGCGTGGTTTCGGTCACACGTTGGGCAATGCGCTCAGGCGCGTGCTGCTTTCATCCATTCCCGGCAGTGCGATTGTCGAAGTGGAAATGGATGGTGTGTTGCATGAATACACGGCCGTTGAAGGTCTGCAGGAAGATATCATCGAAGTTCTTCTGAACCTCAAGGGTATTGCACTGATAATGCACGAGCGTGAAGAAGCTGTGCTGACCCTTAGCAAATCGGGCGCGGGCCCGGTTACTGCTGGGGACATCCAGGTCGATCATACCGTCGAGGTGGTTAACCCGGATCACGTCATCTGCAACCTGACGCAAAACGGCAGCGTCAACATGCGTCTGAAAGTAGCACATGGTGTAGGTTATCAGCCGGCCGTGCGCTTGAATGTCGGTGACCAGGAAAGCCGTCCCATCGGCCGCCTGCAGTTGGATGCATCTTTTTGCCCGGTGCGTAAGGTAGCTTACAGTGTCGATTCGGCACGTGTTGAACAACGCACCAACCTGGACAAGCTGATCTTCGATATTGAGACCAACGGCACGATGGATTGTGAGGGTGCGGTGAAACTCGCTGCCAATATCCTGGCTGACCAGTTGTCAATTTTCGTGGACTTCAAGGCACGCCAGGCCGTGGAAGTGGAAGAGAAGACCCAGGAAATTGACCCTGTTCTGTTGCGCCCAATCGACGACCTGGAGCTTACGGTTCGTTCAGCGAACTGTCTCAAGGCGGAGAGCATCCTGTATATCGGCGACCTGGTACAGCGAACCGAGGTTGAACTGCTGAAGACGCCGAACCTGGGTAAGAAATCGCTGACAGAAATCAAGGACGTACTCGCGTCACATGATCTGTCACTTGGAATGAAGCTGGAAAACTGGCCGCCAGAGAGCCTGGTCAGCGCCTGAACAACGCTGGCGGATAGAACAAGGAATAGACCATGCGACACATGAAATCCGGAAGAAAACTGAATCGCAACAGCGCACATCGCAAGGCGATGTTCCGCAATATGGCGAGTTCGCTGTTTGAACACGAATTGATCAAGACTACGGTTCCCAAGGCCAAGGAATTGCGCCGCGTGGCCGAGCCACTGATCACCCTTGCCAAGGAAGACAGCGTGGCGCATCGGCGCCTGGCATTCGACCGCCTGCGCAACCGTAAGGTTGTCACCAAGCTGTTCAACGAACTGGGGCCGCGCTACGTGGACCGTCCAGGGGGTTATTTGCGGATTTTGAAGTGTGGTCACCGTGCTGGTGATCAGGCTCCGATGGCCTATGTTGAATTGGTGGACCGTCCGCGCGCCGAGGATTCACTGGACGCAGAATAAGCTTATATCAATCTTTTTTGAGAGAGCCCGGCGTTGCCGGGCTTTTTTTCAGGCTGGCTGTGAATTCCAGCAATGTTGTTCACCTATGCGTTACTTGCGGGCTTGTGCAAAACTGAGACGCAAAATTACCCGTACCATGGAATAGGTTGTGGGCGGAGCGGCTCAATAGCGCTCTTTCAATGTTTGTAAGCCTTGTAAAGGATCGGCTCCCAGAAGGATCCGTCCAATTGTGATTCAATCGGGGCGTCAATATTTACCCTGGCACCAACCTGGTATGTCGTGCCGTCTTCAATGGTCAGGTCGAATCGTTTTGTATGAGTTTTTTCATGTGAGCCGGTAAGATTTGGCGTCCAGTAAATATCGAGCATCAAGTTCACTGTCAGAACATGGCTGCCAGTGTTGACCCGATACCTGGTGGCCGGTTGTTGATCCTGGCCATCAATTTTTTTAATACGAACCTTGTAGATTTTTTCTTCACTGATTGCATACGGAAGACTCATGACATACCCACTGTCAGCGGCAATGACAGGAGTGTAGTACAACAAAGCTGCCAGGCTATTTAGCACGCATATTGCACTAAGGATTCGGGTTAGACCGGTTTTAGTCAAAGTCTACTGCCAATCTGATAAATCAAGAAAGCACCGGTATACCCTAACACCGTCATGTAAGTCCATGCGAATAATGGCCAGCGCCAGCTGTTGGTTTCCCGGCGAATGACCGCCAGAGTGGCAGCGCATTGCAGGCACCATGCATAGAACAGCAGTAAACCCAGCACCATGGGGAGAGTGAACACCAAGCGGCCATCGGGCCAGGTAGCGGAACGCAGTTTACTGACCAGGCTGGCTTCTTCAGCTTGTTCACCGACAGCGTAAATTGTGCCCATTACTGCAACCACGACTTCCCGTGCCGGAAAGCCGGCAATGACAGCTGCTGATACACGCCAGTCCCACCCGAGGGGTGCGAACAGGGGCTCGACAAACCTGCCTGCTTGCCCGAGATAGCTTTGTGAGAGTTGGGCCGCTGCAGCCTCATTCTTAATTCGCAACAGCTCAATTGCCAATGGCTCCCCTTGTAGAGCGGTTTCAGCCTGTACAATAGCATTTTGCATCCCGGTTTCGATGGCACCGGCGCGTGGGAAGTAAGCCAGAGCCCATACAATGATAGCCACGATAAAAATTATGCTACCCGCCCGCTTGAGGAAAATGCGTACGCGTTCCAGCAGCTTTATCAAAACCGTCTGTAGATTAGGCCAGCGAAATTCGGGCAGTGCCAGAGCGAAATGTGGTTTGGGACCGCGTAAAGCGGTTCGTTTCAACAACCATGCCGTGGTGAGCCCACCAATGATGCCCAGCAGGTATAAACCAAGAAGCACCAGGCCCTGAAGGTTCAACCAGCCGACCGATTCATCAGGAACAAAAGCAGCGATAAGCAGCGCATAGATCGGCAGACGGGCTGAGCAGGTCATGAAAGGTGCGGCCAGGATGGTCGCGATACGGGCTTTTTTATCTGGAATCACTCGCGTTGCCATGATGGCGGGGACCGCGCAGGCAAAGCTGGAAAGCATCGGAATCACCGATTGGCCTGAGAGGCCGACTGAGCGCATCACGCGGTCCATCAGGAACGCGGCGCGTGCCAGGTATCCGGAGTCTTCAAGAATGATGATGAACAGGAACAGGATCAGGATCTGCGGAAGGAATACCAACACGCTGCCGACACCCGCAATGACACCGTCGCTTAAAAAACTGGATATCGCACCGTCAGGCAAATGAGTAGCAATCCATCCGGACATTGCGACCGCCAATGCGTCGATACCCTCCATCAATGGTGTTGCCCATGAGAATACAGCCTGAAAAACCAGCGCCATGATGGCAAAGAAAAGAACGGTGGCCGGCCAGGGTTGATTGAGCCAGTGCAATACTTTGGCTTCATAACGCTCCAGCATGGGAGCCTGCTGCTGAGCTTCACCAAGTACGTCGCGAACCCATTGATACCGGTGCCGGGCTTCTACCGCCTGCGGTGGCTCATCAGCGAACAGGGCGAGCCTGGCCTCAGCAATCGGTGGCGTACCCAATTGCTGTTCAAGAGTTTTCGAAAGGTTGCTGCGGGGGTGGAGCAGTGCCTGGATCACGTCAATACGCGGCATAGGGGCGCTGATTTGTTCGATAAGCCGATCAGCTGTTTTGCTCAATTCAGGCCAGGATTCCGGCACTTTTGGCGCCGGGGAATCAGCTACTCCTTCAAGGGCTGCTTTGAGCGCCTCGAGCCCACGTCCGGTGGTGGTAGCCACGGGAAATATCTGGATTCCACCCAGGTGCCGTTGAAGTACTTCAATTGAAATGTCTATTCCGCTGGCGGTAGCAACATCTGTCATCGTGAGCGCAACAATCATCGGCACCTGCATTTCCATGAGTTGCTGAAGCAGGTAGAGACCCTGGTACAAATGAGTGGCATCCAGCACCATCAGCAAGCCGCAGGGAGCATGCGTATCCGCCATTCTGCCCAGGATCACGTCTACTGCGATACGTTCATCGGCGGAATAGCCGCCCAGGCAGTAAATACCGGGCAAGTCGACCAGTTCGATGGCAGTGGATTCCAGTTGCACGGTTCCGGAATGTTTTTCAACCGTAACGCCCGGGTAGTTCCCGGTGGTCTGGCGCAGACCGGTCAGGCGGTTGAAGAGGGTGCTTTTTCCTGAGTTTGGATTGCCTATGATGGCAAGGGTTGCGGACACGCGCCGACGAATTCCGATCTTTTCGACCGGGACATAGATCGTACTCTTTTCATTCATTCGTAACGATCGGGGAAACGCTGAAATTGCCGGCTTGTTGTCTGCGAATGGAAATAGCGGTGCCAAATACCGAAACTTCCATCGGATCGCCACCGATGGCGGCGTTCTCGAACTGTATTTCTGTTCCTTCGATAAGCCCAAGCACCATCAGGCGGACGACACCAGGCTGTCTGGCGTCCACTTTTTCGATCCGGGCTTTTTGTCCGGGTTGCATTTCCCGTAAGGTCATTTTTACACCGCTAATTGAGAATGATTGTCATTTACGACAATTTTAGAGGAAAAATGATCATCAGTACATAGACCCAGATCAAGTAAATGACATTTTTTAAATATAAGGACCGATTGGCGCCATTGCTGACGGGTTTCCGCGGGCCCATTCCCCATTTTTCATCACGGCAAGGCAGGCGTTCGCCTGAAAATGGTAAAGCCAGTGATTGAGACTGGGGGAATCGATGATCGCCAGGTCGCAAGTGTAGCCGGGAAGCAGGGTACCGGCGTGTTTACTCAGGGAAACCGCCTTTGCGGCAACAGAGGTCGCTCCTTTCAAGGATTCCTGCGGAGTCATGCCCTGGTGAACGCAGGCCAGGGTCATCGCGAGTGGCAAATGATAGCTGGGTGATGAGCCCGGGTTGAAATCGGTAGCCACGGCAACGGGTACGCCGCGGTCCATCATCTTTCTGGCGGGCATGTAAGTTTCGCCCAGGTAAAGGGAAGCCAGGGGGAGGCTTACCGCTACCGTGCCTGACGCTGCCATGGCGTCTATACCGGTGTCGCTGATATATTCGAGGTGTTCCGCCGAAACTGCAGCCAGCTCAGCGGCCAGTTCGGCTCCGCCACCGGTTGAAAGCTGGTCTGCATGAATCTTGATGCCAAGTTCTTGCCTGGCCGCGACGGAAAGAATTTGACGCGCCTCTTCTATCGAATAGGCGCCAGTCTCCACAAAGACGTCACAGAACCTGGCCAGACCCTGACGGGCGACCCGGGGGATCAGGACATCACACAAGAGCCTGATATATCTGTCACGATGTTGACTGTACTCTGGTGGAATAATGTGTGCACCCAGGAATGTGGGTACGAGGTCAACTACGTGGGATTCGTTGAGCCGCCGGTATACTTCCAGTTGCTTCAGCTCATTCACTTCGTCCAGGCCATAACCTGATTTACACTCCACGGTGGTGATTCCCAGGTCAAGCATTTTATCCAGTATGGATTCCGCCTTGCACTGCAATTCATTCAGGCTGGCAGCACGGGTTGCTGCGACGGTGCTGGCAATTCCACCGCCGGCACGGGCAATATCCTGGTAGCTGGCCCCGCGGAGCCTCAGTTCGAATTCATCACCGCGCCAACCGCCGAAGCACAGGTGAGTATGGCAGTCCACCAGGCCGGGAACAATCAGCCGGCGCCCGCAGTCGATGACGGGCTCATCCTGGTATTCAGCCGGTATTTCCGCCATGGATCCAACCCAACGCACCAGGCCATCAGTCCATACAAGTGCTGCATTCCCGACCAGGCCGGCATCCTGTTGTGGCTTGTCTGGCGGGCAGGTGGCCAGTTGGGAAATATTGCTAAGTACCGGCACTACTGTAACGGCCCGATGCCGGCTTCAACCGTACTTGCAAGCTCACCGCGGCGGAGAATGTCAGCGCAGGTGTCCAGGTCGTTGCGTACTTCGTAGTCTTTATACGCATGGCCGATTTGCCCTCGTAGCAATTCATGAGCCAACTGGACACCTCTGCCTGGCTTCAGAGGAATACGGAAATCCAGTGCCTGGGCAACGGTCAGGAATTCAACGGCAAGAACGTGCTCAACATTTCGCAGCACAGGTAAAAGCTTCAGTGCGCTGATCGAACCCATGCTGACATGATCTTCCTGGCCCAGGCTGGTGGGGATGGAATCCACGCTGGCAGGATGGCACAGGATTTTGTTCTCGGATACCAGGGCTGCGGCCGTATACTGCGGGATCATAAAACCCGAATTGACGCCGGTATCCTTCATCAACAACCTTGGCAATCCGTCGTGGCCTTCAAGCAGAAGATAGGTTCGGCGCTCTGAAATACCGGCCAGTTCGGCAAGTGCGATAGCCGCGAAATCCATTGCCAGGGCCAGCGGCTGACCGTGGAAATTGCCTGCCGAAATAATGTCGCCATTATTGAACACCAAGGGGTTATCGGTCACTGAATTCAGCTCAATCTCAATTGTGTGTGCGGAATTAGCCAGCGCATCGCGGCTGGCTCCGTGCACCTGGGGTACACAACGCAGGCAGTAGGAATCCTGGACCTTGCCACAATCCCGGTGTGAATCCATGATTTCGCTGTGCTCGAGTAGCTTGCGCATGTTTTCAGCTACGGCGATCTGGCCTTTATGGGGACGAGTTCTGTGCACACGCTCATCAAAGGGGTTTGCGCTGCCCTGCAGCGCCTCCAGGCTCATCGCAGCCAGTATATCTGCATCTTTTTGCAGCACCAGTGCTCGCTCCAGCACAAAAGCGCCGTAGGCGGCCATCAGTTGCGTGCCGTTAATCAATGCGAGTCCATCCTTGGCTTTTAGCTGAATCGGCTCAATGCCAGCCCGTTGCAATGCATCCGCGGCGTCGAGCTTGTCTGTTTCAGTTTCATTCCATACCTCACCCCGGCCGATCAAGGGCAGGCACATATGCGCCAGTGGAGCCAGATCCCCTGAAGCGCCCACGCTTCCCCGGCTCGGCACCCGCGGGGTCAGGCCCATTTGCTCTAAGCTCAGCAACTGCTTGAAAGTCGAACGGGAAATACCGGACTGGCCCAGGCCAAGGGCATGGATTTTCAGTTGCAGCATGAGGCGGGTAATTTCGGGGGGGACCGGCTCCCCCACGCCACAGGCATGGCTCAGAAGAAGGTTTTGTTGAAGTGCCGCCAGTTTCTCGTCATCGATTCTTTTGTCCGCCAGAACTCCAAAACCAGTGTTGATACCGTACAGTGCACTGCCGTCTTCCAGGGCTCGCAACACAGTGTCCCGGCTGCGACCCAGTGCAGCATGGTCTTTGCGCAGGGCCTTCATGCTGGCAGCGAGGTCGGCATACAGGGTGGGGATACGTATAGCCTGGCTCATGTGCCCCGGGAGACCGTTAACAGTGGCTTGTAATTTTGCAAATTTGCACCCATTATCTTGCCTGAAAAGTCCATAAAATACAGGGACGCTTATTATAAGGGAACCCGGCTCCGGTAGCCGGGTCTTTATTCTCTAGGGAATTCAATAAAGAATCCCGAAAAAAGAAGTTTGAGGATGATCAAATGACCTGGATATTCCGCCCAAGAATCTGGTTTCTGCTCGTAGCCGTAGCCTGTACTGCCTTGCTTGGCTACGGATACTATGTACAGCACGTGCTATTTATCGACCCCTGTCCTTTGTGTGTGCTTCAGCGACTGGCATTCATCTGGATCGGTGTTGTTTCGCTGCTGGCTTTCCTTCACAATCCCGCTGTAAAAGGGTATTGGGTCTACTCTGGCCTTTTTATGCTAGGCGCCCTGGCGGGCTCAGCAATTGCCGGCCGCCATGTGTGGCTGCAAAGTCTGCCGCCGAACCTGGTGCCGGACTGTGGAATGGGTTTGAATTACATGCTTGAAACCATGCCGTTTTTTGAGGTCCTGTCCGAAGTATTTTACGGGTCCGGCGAATGCGCCGACATTAACTGGGCATTCCTTGGTCTGAGCATGCCGAGCTGGTCTTTGCTCTGGTACATTGGCTTGGCAATCGCTACTATTGTTGTTCTTGTGAAGAATAGTAAAGCAAAGGCCTGAATTTAATGAATAATTTTAGTTCTACAGGTCACTTAAACTCAGTGCAGGAAATGAATAATCCTGAAAACTGGAGCCCGGACTCGTGGCGGAAATTTCCAGCACTCCAGCAAGCCACCTACCCGGACTCTGAAGTACTTGAAAATACTCTTCATGATCTGGGTGAACTGCCTCCCCTGGTCACTTCCTGGGAAATTCTATCGCTGCGTGAGCAGATTGCGGAGGCACAGGCGGGAAATCGATTCTTATTGCAGGGTGGTGATTGTGCTGAGAGTTTCCATGAATGCAGTTCGTCCCTGATCACCAACCGGCTTAAGGTATTGCTCCAAATGAGCCTTGCACTGGTGCATGGACTCCAGATGCCGGTCGTTCGGATTGGCCGGTTTGCGGGACAATATGCCAAGCCAAGATCCTCTGACACGGAAACTCGCGACGGTGTGACCCTGCCAAGTTTTCGGGGTGACCTGGTCAACGCACTCGAATTCACCAAAAAAGCCAGAACACCTGACCCGCAGCGCCTGATCCAGGCGCATTCGCTTTCAGCAATGACTATGAACTTCGTCCGTTCCCTGGTGGATGGCGGATTTGCCGATGTTCATCACACTGAATACTGGAACCTCAGTTGGGTAGAGCATTCTCCGCTGGCTGATGAATTTCATAAGTTGACGGAAAGCCTTGGCCAATCCCTGCGTTTCATGGAGACCATCACGGGTCGGGACATTGGCAGGCTGAGGCGCGTAGACTTTTTTACCTCGCATGAAGCATTGCACCTGCATTATGAGCAGGCCCAGACACGGCAAGTTCCCCGGCAATGGGGCTGGTTCAACCTGGGAACCCATTTCCCGTGGATCGGTATGCGGACAGCGGACCTGGATGGCGCCCATGTTGAATATTTTCGTGGAATCCGCAATCCGCTGGGTATTAAGGTTGGACCTGGAATGACCAGCGACTGGCTTGCCGGTTTGTTGGAAAAATTGAATCCGGAGCGGGAGGCGGGCCGTATTGTTTTGATTCATCGCATGGGTGAAGACAAGATTGAGGCATGCCTCCCGGGTTTGATCAACGCGGTGCATGAGACCGGAAGTCCCGTGTTGTGGATATCCGACCCCATGCATGGCAATACTGAATCGACCCGGGATGGGATCAAGACTCGCCGTTTCCGGAAAATTTTGCGGGAGACGGAGCTGGCCTTCGAAATTCATCGTGACAACAAATCCCGCTTGGGCGGCGTGCACCTGGAATTGACCGGTGAGGACGTGACTGAGTGTACCGGCGGCGCCAGAGATCTGTCAGATGAAGACTTGAAACGGGCCTACAAATCCACTGTTGATCCGCGGCTGAATTATGAACAGTCTCTGGAAATGGCGATGTTCATAGTGCAAAAGCACGTCCAGAATTCCTGAATGCCAGCCGTGTTTTCCCCGGTTCAAGGTCTCTTTAAACTAATTGGCCGTACATGCTTTTTCGTCTTGTCTGCCCTGGTGTCTGCACAAGTGGTAACAGTGCTGCATGCGCAGGAATTTCTCGCCAGTCATACCCTGAGTTTTCCCCAGTACAAAAATCAGTATGTTCATGTCATTCTGACCTTACCGGTCAATGGCGATCAGATTGAACTGAGCCTGCCCAACTGGACACCAGGCTCCTACCTGATCCGGGATTACGCGACGCACCTCGAGAATTTCGAGGCTAGTAGTGAGGACGGCCAACATCTTGACCAGATCAAAGTAGCCAAGAACCGGTGGCGCATATCTACTGCGGGTGTCAGAGAGTTGACCGTGAGCTACGATGTATGGGCGGGTGTGCTGCACGTTAGTTCGAGCTGGATTTCGTCAGATTTCGCACTAATCAATGGCGCCGGGGTTTTTCTTTACACCGAAGACAGCCGGAACTGGCCCCAGCAAGTCATCGTGAACAAGCCGGCGTCCTGGAGCGATATTCATACCTCCTTAAAACCAGGGCCGGGTAGTAATGGATTCCTGGCACGGGATTACGATGAACTCATCGACAGCCCCATCGTTGCTGGCAACGCTCCTCATTACCCATTTGAAGTAGATGGGCAGGCGTATGTTCTGGTCAATACAGGGGAAACTGGCTGGTGGAATGGCAAACGTTCAGCCCGGGACGTCGCAACGCTGGTAAAAGCACAACAGAAATTCTGGGAGGTCAATCCCTTTGACCGCGAGTATCTGTTCTTGAATTTCCAGTTGGAGACCCGGGGTGGCCTGGAACATGATCACAGCACTGTGCTGATGAGCAGCAAGTGGGCCATGCGCGACAATAAAGACTACATCAAGTGGCTGGCGCTCGTGTCGCATGAGTTTTTTCACTCCTGGAATGTAAGGCGGATGAGGCCGGAGGCGCTGGCCGAATACGATTATGACAACGAAGTCTATACGCGCGAATTGTGGCTTGCCGAAGGCCTCACCAGCTATTACGACAACCTGTTACTGTTTCGCTCCGCACTGATTGAAGTAAATGATTATTTCGAGTTGCTGGCGGCTGAATTTCGCAATTATGAGGCCACTCCGGGTCGCAAAGTCAGGTCGGCTGAACTCGCTTCCTTTGATTCGTGGATCAAGCATTACGTGCCCGATGCCAATGGCATTAACAGCACGGTTTCCTACTATCGAAAAGGCTCATTGATTGGCTTCGTAGCCGATACAGCCATCCGTCGCGAAACAGGCGGCAGGGCCAGCCTGGATACCGTGATGCGCAGAATGTATTCACTGTATGGTCCGGATGGGCAGGGGCGGGGAAGCTATCCACCGGGCGCATTTGAAACCGTTGTGGAGTCTGTCGCCGGAGCGGACGTCAGGGCCATGATTGAAAACCTGTTACAAAAAACTACGGATCCCGATCTGGATGAGGCTCTGGATTGGTATGGTTTGAAACTGGATCGCACACCTGCCCGTTCGGCAGCAGAGAAGTCCGGCAGTCCGGTCCCCACCGGTTTTGGCTTGACCTGGGGCAAAGAAGACTCCTTGTTGATTGTCGAACACGTGATCCTCGGCAGCACGGGAGCGGCCGCGGGCATTTTACCAGGCGATGAATTGCTGGCCATCAACGGTTCACGAATGACGGCAAAAAATATTGATAAAAGAGTGCGGCAACTGTTGCCGGGTGAAACAGTTGAACTGACACTGGTGCGGCAGGAACAATTGCTGACCCTGCCTGTGCGTGTCCAGTCCGCCATTCCGGAAAACTACGCCATCAAACTCAAATCCAATATTGGATTCCGGCAAAAGGCCCGCTTGAAAGACTGGCTGGGCCGGGACCTGAAGTTTGGCAACTAGCTCCTGAATCCATCAATTTAGGCTTGACAGAACACTAGGTTCAGGAAACTTCTTTTTCGCGGCTCGCACGTTTACGCTCGTGTTCGAGCAGATGAACTTTTCGAATCCGGATGGCTTGCGGCGTTACCTCTACCAGTTCATCGTCCTCGATAAATTCCAGTGCCTGTTCCAGGGTCATTTTCTGCGACGCTGCAAGCTGGACTGCGTCGTCTTTGAGAACTGTGCGGATATTGGTTAACTGTTTTCCCTTCAGGGGATTCACCGTTAGGTCGTTCGAGCGGGTGTGGATACCCACTATCTGGCCCCCATAAACCTCCACACCCGGCTCAATGATCATCCGTCCACGTTCCTGCAGGTTGAACAGGGCATAAGGCAGTGCCTTGCCAGTGCCGTTGGAGATCAGGACACCATTTTTTCTCCTGGAAATATCGCCGGGATGATAGGGGCCGTAATGATCGAATACGTGGAACATCAGGCCCGTACCTGCCGTGAGCGTCCGGAACTCCGACTGGAAGCCAATCAGGCCGCGCGCAGGAATCATGTAGTCCAGTCGCACCCGGCCCTTGCCGTCCGGCTGCATGTTCTGCATGATTCCGCGGCGTTCACCAAGCCGTTCCATTACCGACCCCTGGTAGTCGGCCTCCAGGTCTACTACCAGCTGTTCAAAGGGCTCTTCCTTCCCGTGATCGGTCTCGTGCACAATTACTTCGGGTCTTGAGATGGCCAGCTCGTAGCCTTCCCGGCGCATGGTCTCTATCAGGATCGACAGGTGCAACTCGCCCCGGCCTGACACCTTGAAGCGTTCCGCGTTTTCCATCTCCTCGACTCGCAAGGCCACGTTATGGCTGGCTTCGCGCAGCAGGCGCTCGCGCAACTGCCGGCTGGTCAGGTACTTTCCTTCGCGGCCGGCAAAGGGTGAACTATTGACCCTGAACGTCATGCTGATCGTGGGTTCATCCACGGTCAGTGTAGGGAGTGCTTCCGGTGTGTTCCGGTCGCACAACGTGTCGGAAATCCGAAGCTTATCCACGCCGGTCACGGCGATGATGTCGCCAGCCTGAGCGGACGGCACCTCGACACGGTTAAGCCCGTGAAAGCCCAGTACCTGAAGTATCCTGCCATTGCGCCGCTCGCCATCACGGTCGATCACGCAGATTTGCTGGTTGGGCTTCGCGCTGCCCCTCTGTATCCTTCCAATGCCGATTACACCCACGTAGGAACTGTAATCCAGTGATGTAACGCGCATCTGGAACGGCCCGTCGATATTGACTGGCGGCGGAGCCACTTCCCTCACAATGGTCTCAAACAGGGGTCTCATATCCCCATCCTGCACCGTTTCTTCCATGCCAGCGTATCCTCTCAAAGCCGAAGCATAGACAACCGGGAAATCCAGCTGTTCATCCGTTGCACCGAGCCGATCGAACAATTCGAAAGTCTGGTCCAAAACCCAGTTAGGGCGGGCGCCGTCACGATCGATTTTGTTGATTACGACAATAGGCCTAAAGCCCATCTCGAAAGCTTTCTGAGTGACAAAACGGGTCTGCGGCATTGGCCCGTCCACCGCATCCACCAACAGCAGGACAGAGTCCACCATGCTCAGGATGCGTTCTACCTCACCGCCAAAGTCGGCATGGCCCGGGGTGTCCACGATATTGATATGGTAGGTGTCTTTGCCGTCGTTCCAGCTTATCGCCGTGTTCTTGGACAGGATAGTGATCCCGCGCTCACGCTCGAGTTCGTTGGAGTCCATCACCCGCTCGGGTGTAGCCGCCCGTTCGCCCAGCGTTCCCGACTGCTGCAGCAACTGGTCCACGAGCGTGGTTTTGCCATGGTCGACATGGGCGATAATAGCAATATTCCGAAGCTTTTCGATCACTATTCAATCCTTTTCCGCAGGCGGGCGCACGTTACAGGGTTTACCGTTACAAATCAATGGTAAAGACGTTGATTTCCATCTTCCAGATACGGCCAATGCCAGGATTTTTCAGGGTCGATGCGGCATTTTTGTGGAAAGCATAAAACCTGCGATTAGCAGGCCTGACTGGAAAAAGTACCGGCAGAGAAGTGTCTCTTGGAAAATAGCCCAGGTGGTGCCGTATGCTCTGACAACGTACAATGAGCAAAGCTGGCTTGAAATCAAAGCCCTGTATTCCAATGACTCCATCAACCCGACCTTGTTTTCGATGCGTAAAACTACTGCATTCCTGATCCTGGCCCTGCTAGGTGCGCCGCTGCTGGTTCAAGCCGAAACACCGGCCCGGCAACACTTATTCAAGATTGAACGCAACAAGAACGCCAATATCGTCCAGTACGACGCTCAAATCGGACCAGACGGGAAGCTGATGAAAAAGGAACCCGTTGTTGGCTACTGGGTTCGCCTGGCTGAACAGGGGCAGGTGCAGAAGCTCAGCTGGATACAGAGAACATTCGCCTATGGGTTTGACGCGAAACTCGATAGTAACAGAGAAAAAGTAAGGCTGGATATGGTGGCTGATTTCGGTCAGCCGATTTTCGTTGTCCGTAGCGAGGATGAATACCGTGCAACATTCTTGATTGAGGGATCACTATCCTATCTCGATAAAATTTTTATCCAGGCCTCCGGTAAGGGCACGCGAATCACGATTGAATACATTGAGATGTTTGGCGAAGACACGAAAACCGGGGAAGCCCGTTATGAAAAGTTTTTCCCCTGATGGTTCGTACATTCAGCCAACAGGCAGAGAATTTCGAACACCAGGGTGGCACCGACAAGTTCCTGCTCTAAGAAAACCAGTGGTCAATGGCCCGGGCAAATCTGCCCGGCGCATCCGGATTCATCCGGAGGTACAGTGAGGGTTCAATAAACTCCTGCTCCATTAAGGCAAAATCGCCTGCGTCATCACGCACGAAATCGATCCGCGCATACAATGACGGGCAGGAGTCAGCCGTCAGGGCCTGGCGCCCGCGCAATATCAGCGTTTCTTCGGGGACTATGGCCCGGATTTCCGCACCCCGTTCTTCCTGCGACCTGAATTCGGATACCGCCGGTACTTTCAGAATCGCATGACTGAATTCCCCGTTGAAGTAAAACAGGGAATATTCCCCTTCATTCAGGATATTTGACATGAATCGTTGCACCATGGCACCCCGGTTCCGGAAACACCTGGAAATTCGGGCCAGACGCTTCGGTGGATCCGAGCGCGACACCCGGTAGGCGTCTTCACCATTAGCCCCAATGACGGGCTTGATGACCAGCTCGTCCGTATCCAGTTGCGCAAAGAAATCCGGAAATAGTTCCTGCTGAACGGCATCGGGCCACAGTGTCGGAACGATATTGATCCCTGTGGCCTGCAGGTCGCGCATGTAGGTCTTGGCCAGGTTCCACCGGAGCAACTCCAATGGGTTGGCAAGCCGCGTTTTGCTGTTAATCCGCTCAAGCACCTCCAAAAAGAAGGGGACGTCGTTCCAGTATTCCCAGGTTGAACGAACGATGACTGCGTCAAATTCTCCCCAGGATATTTCCATCTGCCGCCAGGAAACTGTGGAGACCTGCCAACCGAAAGCAGCCAGCGGCTTGATGGCATGTTCATCATCAATGACGTAATCACCCCGTTCATCCATGGTCAGGAAGGCACATTTTTTCATCGGTACATATTATAAGGAATTCGACAGAAAGGTTTGGGCTATGGCAAGACCGAAAAGCCGAGCTTTCGCAGGGTAGATGTGGCGTCAACGTCTATTCCGTGGAGCCGCCAGGCGCGAAAATCCCTCCTGGACGGGTATTCGCGGCGCAGCCTGTCAAACATCATCCCACGTTCATTGGCCGCCAAATCGGTCAAGCGGCGCATGGCGCTATCCTGTTGTTGCACAAAACAAACTGCTTTCAGGGCTGAAGCTATCGAATTTTTGACCGAGCGGAGATCAATGTCGAGGACCTTACTGTCGTAATTAACAGGGGTGATTGCTGGTTCATCCAACCAGGCACAAAAAGCCTGATAGACCGTCAGGGTGCCATTGAGCTTGCCGTCGTCGCTGTAACCGGCGACGTGCGGGGTGGCGACCGTCGTTGCCTTGACCAGTTCAGGATCGATTTGCGGTTCACCTGGCCAGACATCAAGCGCGGCATGCAGGCGGCCGCTCCTCAGCTTTGGCAGCAAGGCAGCGCCATCAAGCACATCGCCGCGTGCGGTATTGACCAGCAGGGTGGAGTCGTGCAATTGGGCAAGCCGATCCGGACCAATCATCCGGAATGTGGGGTACTGCCCATTCCGGGTCAGCGGGACATGAAGACACACAATATCCTGTGCCAGGGCTTTATCCAGTGAGACCAGGCCGCCTGTTCCGCTGTCGGCCAGTGGTGGATCGTTGGCGACGCAGGATATGCCAAGGACATTTAGCAATTTCTGTAGCCGGGAACCGACATTGCCTCTACCGATGATACCGACGCTTTGATCTGACGGGTTTCGCCCGAGCCGTTCACAGGCCAGCCACACAATGGCCAGGGTGTATTGCGCCGCCGCATCGGCGTTACAGCCCGGCGCGCTGGCCCAGGTGATTCCCTGTTGTTCCAGCCAGCTTGTGTCCAGGTGGTCGGTGCCTATGGTCGTCGTTCCGACAAATCGCACCGGCGTGCCTTCCAGCAACCCGGCGTTCACGCGGGTTATGGAACGAGTGATCAGTGCATCTGCACTAATCAGATGTTGACGGTCCAGTGAGCGCCCATCCATCCGCTCGATGTCGCCGTGTTGCGCGAAGGTTTTATCAACACCCGGGATATTCCGGTCGATTACGATTCTCATCCCCTCAGCGCCATGTCATGATAAATCAATAGCCGGCGGCCTGGCCGTCTTTGCGTGACTCCGAAGCACCGTAATAAATACCGGATTCAGGATCTCGCATGATGGCCTGGTAGCCGCCATAAGGTCCGTGTGCGAACTGGATAGTGTGCCCCCTGTGCATCAGGTCCCTGATCACATCAGAATCAAGACCGGTCTCCAGGTTGACGATTCCCCCGTCTGCCATTACCTCACCGGTGGGCTGGCTGGAGCCAATATGGTGAATGCGTGGCGCATCACCTGCTTCCTGCAGATTCATGCTGAAATCAAGCAGGTTAACCACAATCTGTACGTGTCCCTGCGGCTGCATACCACCGCCCATCAGGCCAAAGCTGACCCAGGGTTTCCCATCCCTGGTGATAAAAGCCGGGATGATGGTGTGGAAGGGGCGTTTGCCCGGCTCGAATGAATTGGCATGGCCCGGCTGAAGATTGAACAGTTCTCCACGGTTCTGCAAAATGAAACCCAGGCCGGGGGGCGTCATTCCCGACCCCATATCACGGTAGTTACTTTGGATCAGGGATACCATGTTCCCGTCAGCATCCGCCGTGGTCAGGTAAATTGTATCGCCGTCGCGCAGGGCGTACGGATCACCGTGGGGATATTCATCAGCCGCCTTTTTCATATTGATCAAATTGCCGCGCTTATTCGCATAGTCTTTGGACAGAAGTTCGGACACCGGGATGTCATTGAAATCCGGATCGGCATAAAAACGCGCACGGTCTTCATAGGCGATTTTTTTGGCTTCAATGAAAAGATGAACGTAGTCAGCTGAGCCAAAGCCCATTGCTGCGATGTCATACGGCTCCATCAGGTTCAGCATCTGCAGGGCGGCAATTCCCTGGCCGTTAGGCGGCAGCTCCCAGACATCGTAACCACGGTAATTGACCGATTGGGGCTCGACCCACTCGCTGTTATGTGCGGCCATATCTTCATAACTCAGGAATCCTTCGTTTTCGCGCATGTAAATGCCTATCTCGTGTGCAATGTCTCCTTTGTAAAATGCGTCGCGGCCTTCATTCGCGATGCGTTCCAGGGTATTTGCGAGATTCGGGTTTTTCCACATTTCGCCAATCCGTGGTGCACGCCCATCTATGGTCATCTGTTCGACGTAACCGGGATATTTCGATAAATGTCCGATAGATTTTCCCCAGTAAAATTGGATCGTTTCGTGCACCGGGTGGCCGTTACGGGCGTAATCGATTGTGGGCTGCAGCAATTTGATCATCGACAGTTTGCCAAAACGTTCATGCAATTCGAACCAGCCGTCTACAGCTCCCGGTACGGAAACCGGCAATGGGCCATAGGCAGGGATTTTATCAATGCCGTTTTCAAGGAACCATTCCCGGGACAAGGATTTTGGTGAACGACCGGAGGCATTCAGCCCGTGCAGGGATTTTGACCCGGCGTCCCAAACGATCGCGAACAAGTCACCACCCACGCCGTTGCCGGTCGGTTCCATCAGGCCAAGTGTGGCATTGGCCGCGATGGCGGCGTCAATGGCGCTGCCACCCTGTTTGAGGATATCTAGGCCAATCTGGGTAGCCAGTGGGTGACTGGTGGCAACCATGCCGTGTGGTGCGATCACTACTGAACGCGTGGCGAAGGAACGTCCGGTGACTCTGTCAGCGGCCACGAGGTCAGCGCCAAAGACCAGGAAAGTGATAAAAACCAATGTATGGACGAGCTAATGGTATCGGTCCATTATTACTCCCGGAAAAGTAGATTATTAACGTTTGCAGCAGGTGGTCGTAGGTCATTATCGGTTACAATAGTACGGATTGTTTGCCGGACTTTTTCCGGTCCTGTTGAGATATTCTGACACATAGAAACCTTCTTAAGGAGTTATAAATGAATAGTCCCGTTAAAGTCGCCATAACCGGCGCCGCCGGCCAGATTGGTTATCAACTTTGTTTCAGGATTGCAGCCGGGGATATGCTGGGGCCGGATCAGCCGGTCATTCTTCAATTACTGGAAATCGCGCCAGCCCTTGGGGCGCTGGAAGGTGTTGTGATGGAGTTGCGAGACGCTGCATTTCCCCTGTTGATGGATGTAGTGGCCACGGATAATGCGGAAACTGCATTCCAGGATACGGATTATGCTTTGCTGGTTGGCGCCAGGCCTCGTGGTCCCGGCATGGAGCGTAAGGACTTGATCTCCGCCAATGGAAAGATTTTCGGACCGCAGGGTGCGGCGATGAATAAAGTTGCCAGCCGGGATATCAAGGTGCTTGTAGTGGGTAACCCGGCCAACACGAACGCATTGATCGCGCGCGCCGCGGCGCCTGACCTTGATCCGCGTAATTTCACCGCGATGACCCGCCTGGACCACAATCGCAGCATGGCTCAATTGGCCGACAAAACCGGGATTCACAGCTCGAATATCACCAACATGTTGGTCTGGGGCAATCACTCCTCGACCCAGTACCCGGATATCCGCTTTGCGAGGGTGGATGGCAAATCAGCCGGTGACCTGGTCAGCCAGGATTGGTACCGTGATACATTTATTCCGGATGTGCAGCAACGAGGCGCGGCAATCATCAAGGCCCGCGGTGCTTCCAGTGCGGCCTCGGCTGCTTCGGCAGCCATAGATCACATACGCAGCTGGGCCCTGGGAACGCCTGTGGGAGACTGGGTTTCCATGTCGGTTCCAGCGGATGGCAGCTATGGCATCGAATCCGGCATCATTTATTCCTATCCCTGTGTTTGCGAAAACGGTGATTACCGTATCGTCCAGGGACTTGAAATCGATGAGTTCAGCCGCGAGCGTATGGATGCTACCGAGGCGGAACTGCTGGAAGAACGGGCGGCAGTGGAAGACCTGCTCTGATTAATGCCTTTAGTGGTTGACGTCGATGCCGGCGTCAACCGCATCGTAGTCCGGCGATCGAAATTGAAGGATCCAATATACTCTCGTCTAATTGCGTTCTGGGTTTGTCAAGGTGACAATAGTCTGTCGTGGCTGTAGTCGACACTCAATAACGAGAATCCGCAGGCGGGCAAAGCGATGAGAGAGTTTCCGAAGAAAACACTTGAAGACTGGCAAGCGCTCGCTGGCAAAGAGTGCAGGGGTAAGCCGTTAAAGGAGTTGATCTGGGACACGCCCGAAGATATCGCAGTCAAACCCTTGTACACCGCCGAAGACCTCAAGGGCTTGAATTATTTAGATTCTCTGCCCGGCATGGCGCCTTTTGTCCGCGGGCCCAGGGCGACCATGTATGCGGGCCGTCCGTGGACGGTGCGCCAGTACGCAGGCTTTTCCACTGCCGAGGAATCCAACGCATTTTACCGTAAGAACCTGGAGGCGGGACAGACTGGCCTTTCGGTGGCCTTTGACCTCGCCACCCATCGTGGTTACGATTCGGACCACCCGCGTGTGGTAGGTGATGTGGGCAAGGCTGGTGTAGCTATCGACAGTGTCGCGGACATGAAAATCCTCTTCAACGGTATCCCGCTGGACAAGATGTCGGTCTCGATGACCATGAATGGCGCGGTATTACCGGTCATGGCAATGTACATCATCGCCGCTGAAGAGCAGGGCGTGCCGCCGGAGAAACTGGCCGGGACCCTGCAAAACGATATCCTGAAGGAGTTCATGGTTCGCAACACCTATATCTATCCGCCTGCACCATCCATGCGGATCGTATCCGATATTATCGCTTATACCTCCGCCAACATGCCCAGGTACAATTCCATATCCATTTCCGGCTACCACATGCAGGAAGCCGGAGCCACTTGCACGCAGGAATTGGCTTATACAATCGCCGACGGCATCGAGTATGTACGTGCAGCGATTGCCAGCGGCCTGGATGTAGATACCTTTGCTCCGCGGCTGTCGTTCTTTTTCGGCATCGGCATGAACTTTTTTATGGAGGTGGCCAAGCTGCGGGCCGCACGCTTGCTCTGGTCCACGCTCATGGCGGAGCAATTCGCCCCGAAAGACGCCCGTTCGCTGATGCTGCGTACTCATTGTCAGACCTCTGGTGTCAGCCTCACCGCCAGAGATCCGTACAACAACATCATTCGCACCACCATCGAAGCCATGTCGGCCGTCCTCGGGGGCACCCAGTCGCTGCACACCAACTCTTTCGATGAGGCTCTTGCCTTGCCCACCGAGTTTTCAGCTCATATTGCCCGTAATACGCAACTGGTGCTGCAGGAGGAGACCGGAATCACCAGAGTCGTTGATCCGCTGGCGGGTTCCTACTATGTGGAAAGCCTGACCAATGAACTGGTCACAGGGGCTCGCATACTAGTCGACGAGGTGGAAGAGATGGGCGGCATGACCAGGGCGGTGGAGTCCGGCATGCCCAAGATGCGTATCGAGGAGGCAGCCGCGTTGCGCCAGGCACGCATCGACCGGGGTGAAGAAATCATTGTCGGGGTCAATAAATATCAACTGGCGGAAGAACCGCCTGTCGATATTCTGAATATTGACAATACGGCCGTGCGAGAGGCCCAGGTACGGCGCATCAGGGAAGTACGTGATAACCGGGTCGAGACGGCCTGCAGCAAGTCCCTGGATGCGCTGACCCAGGCAGCGGAGGAGGGGACCGGTAATCTGCTGGCACTGGCCATAGACGCCGCCCGTGAACGGGCTACGGTCGGCGAGATTTCCGATGCACTGGAGAAGGTCTACAGCCGCCACCGGGCCGTGACTCACTCCATCGCAGGTGTTTACGGGTCTGTATATGAAGGCGATGGGGCTTATGCTTCCATTCAGCAAGAAGTGAAAAAATTTGCCGGGGTCGAGGGACGCCGGCCGCGTATGCTGGTCTGCAAGCTGGGCCAGGATGGACATGATCGTGGCGCCAAGGTGATCGCCACCGCTTTCGCTGATATCGGCTTCGACGTTGATATAGGACCCCTGTTTCAAACTCCGGAGGAGGCGGTGCGTGAAGCGATAGAAAACGATGTTCATGTGGTTGGTGTTTCCTCTCAGGCCGCAGGGCATAAAACGCTGGTTCCACAGCTCATTGAGAGTCTGAAACAGGAAGGGGCGGAAGACATTATCGTCATCTGTGGTGGCGTCATTCCACCACAGGACTACGATGAAATGCTGGGTTTCGGTGTGTCGGCGGTTTACGGGCCGGGCACCAACATCCTGCTCGCCGCCCATGAGGTTCTCGGGATTATCCAGGAGCGCCGGCAAGGCTAGTTCTCCAATTTGGCAATATCGCTTTGGTAGGAGTACCAGTAAGTCGATCGTGCAGAGAATGAATTTGACGAGGATCGCAAGGTCCTGCGGTGTGACAGAGGATTATGTATGCAAGAGATTGTCAAACAACTGGAAGAAAAACGTAAGGCTGCCGCTCTTGGGGGTGGCCAGCGCCGGATCGACGTCCAGCACAGCCGCGGTAAGCTTACCGCCCGTGAACGTATTGACTTACTCGTGGATACGGGCAGTTTTGAAGAGTGGGATACCTTTGTCGAGCACCGTTGTACCGATTTCGGGATGACCGACAAGAAAATTCCTGGTGATGGAGTAGTCACTGGTTATGGCACCATCAACGGCCGGGTTGTGTTTGTCTTCAGCCAGGATTTCACTGTCTTCGGCGGCTCGCTTTCCGAGGCGCATGCCGAGAAGATATGCAAGGTCATGGATCAAGCCATGAAGGTGGGCGCGCCCGTCATCGGTCTCAACGACTCGGGTGGCGCCCGCATCCAGGAGGGAGTAGCCTCCCTGGGCGGCTACGCCGAGGTATTCCAGCGCAATGTGATGGCCTCCGGCGTGGTGCCGCAAATCTCCGTCATCATGGGTCCGTGCGCCGGAGGCGCCGTCTACTCTCCGGCCATAACCGACTTCATCTTCATGGTGAAAGACAGCTCTTATATGTTTGTCACCGGTCCCGATGTGGTCAAAACCGTGACCCATGAAGAGGTGACAGCGGAAGAACTGGGCGGCGCCATGACCCATTCCACCGTCTCCGGCGTCTGCGATCGCGCTTACGAAAACGATGTGGAAACGCTATTGATGGTGCGGCGGTTCATCAACTATTTGCCGGCCAATAATCGCGAAAAACCCCCGTACCGGCCCACACCCGACCGCGCCGACCGTATGGAAATGTCTCTCGACACCCTGGTTCCGGATAACCCCAACTTGCCTTACGACATTAAGGAGTTAATCTACAAGGTGTCGGATGACAGCGAGTTCTGGGAACTGCAACCCGAGCATGCGCAGAACATCGTCATTGGATTCGCCCGCATGGACGGCCATACGGTGGGCATCGTGGCCAACCAGCCCATGGTGCTGGCGGGATGCCTGGACATAAATTCAGCTATCAAGGGGGGACGTTTCGTACGTTTTTGCGACGCTTTCAACATTCCCATACTCACCTTCGTCGATGTGCCGGGCTTCCTGCCGGGAACGGCGCAGGAGTACGGCGGCATCATCAAACACGGCGCCAAGCTGTTATTTGCCTACGCCGAGGCTACCGTTCCCAAGATCACCGTGATCACCCGTAAGGCTTATGGCGGCGCTTATGACGTGATGAGTTCCAAGCATCTTCGCGGTGATGTCAACCTGGCCTGGCCCAGTGCGGAAATCGCAGTTATGGGGCCCAAAGGTGCGGTGGAGATCATCTTCCGTAACGACATAGGGGATGAGGAGAGAATTGTCGAGCGCACCGAGGAGTACCGGCTCAAATTCGCCAATCCGTTTATCGCCGGCAGCCGCGGCTATATCGATGATGTGATTGCACCCCACGCCACCCGCAAGCGCATTTGTCGCTCACTTGCCATGTTGCGGGACAAACGACTCGACAACCCGTGGCGCAAGCATGACAACATTCCGCTATAGAGGGCCTGCAAGTGTTTGACAAAATACTGATTGCAAACCGGGGTGAAATTGCGTGCCGCGTTATCAGGTCCGCACGCAAAATGGGCATTAAAACCGTGGCCGTTTATTCCGATGCCGATCGCAATGCCTTGCATGTGCAAATGGCCGATGAGGCCGTCCACATCGGGCCGTCACCTTCTGCACAAAGCTACCTGTTGAAGGACAGGATCATTCAGGCCTGTCTGGATACCGGTGCCCAGGCGGTACATCCGGGCTACGGATTTCTCTCTGAGAACTCTGAATTTTGCGAGTTGTTGGCGGCAGCGGGTATCGTTTTCATCGGTCCGAAGACCCACGCCATCGAGACAATGGGTGACAAGATCACGTCCAAGAAGCTGGCCGATGAGGCCGGGGTAAACACCATCCCAGGTTTTACCAGTGTGTTGCGCGATAGCGAACATGCAGTGAAAATCTCCAATGAGCTCGGTTACCCGGTGATGCTCAAGGCCACCGCCGGTGGCGGCGGCAAGGGTATGCGTATTGCATGCAACGATGAAGAGTGCCGGAACAGCTTCGAGCGAGCAGCCAACGAAGCGCGCACCGCCTTCGGTGACGACCGCATGTTCGTAGAGAAATACATCGAGGAACCTCGACACATCGAGATCCAGATCATAGCCGACAGCCACGGCAACGTGATCCACCTGAATGAGCGTGAATGTTCCCTGCAGCGCCGTCACCAAAAGGTGATCGAAGAGGCGCCATCGCCGTTTCTTGATGAGGTCACCCGCAAGGAAATGGGCGAACAGGCAGTGGCCCTGGCCAGGGCGGTGGATTACCAGTCCGCCGGCACCGTGGAGTTCATCGTCGATGCCCGGCGCAACTTCTATTTCCTGGAGATGAACACCCGCCTGCAAGTAGAGCACCCGGTTACCGAGTTCATCACCGGTATCGATCTGGTGGAATTGATGATCCGCGTAGCCGGCGGCGATAAGCTGCCCATCACCCAGGCGGATGTGGGCATCGACGGGTGGGCCATTGAATCCCGTGTCTATGCCGAGGACCCGTTCCGCAACTTCCTGCCCTCCATTGGTCGGCTGGTGTACTACCGCCCGCCCGGGGATGATGACCATGTGCGTGTGGACACTGGTGTCTTTGAAGGCGGCGAGGTCTCCATGTATTACGACCCGATGATCGCCAAGCTCATCACCCACGGCGCCAACCGGGAAGAGGCCATTGCACACATGCGCCTGGCCCTGGATCGCTTCATCATCCGCGGTGTCTCCAATAACGTCAGTTTCCTGTCGGCGTTGATGGTGCATCCACGTTTCGTGGAAGGGGACATGAATACCAATATGATTGGTGAAGAGTATCCGGACGGTTTTCACCCGGCGGACGTCCCCGTTGATGATCCTACCATCATCATCTCTGTGGCGGCTTCGATGCTGCGTGGCTACCGTGATCGCGCTGCTCAGATAGATGGGCAACTTAGTGGGCATGAACACCACGTGTTCGATGACTGGGTGGTGGTAATGAACAATGAGCACCATCCGGTTTCCGTTGTTCCCGCAGAAGGCGGTCACGATGTGGAGTACAACGGCAGTACCTATGCTGTACGCAGTAATTGGGAGTTTGGGCAGCACCTCTTCAGTGGCACCATCAATGGTGAGCAGATCTTCGTCCAGGTGGAGCGTAGAAACCAGACTTACCGCCTGTTCCATTGCGGTTCCCAGGCCGATGTCAGTGTGGACACTCCACGGGCGGCTGAACTCCTGCGCTACATGCCAGTGAAAGCCCCACCGGATATGTCCAAATACCTGCTTTCGCCCATGCCCGGTCTGTTAGTGTCGCTGGCAGTCAAGGAGGGTGATATTTTCAATGCAGGCGAAAAGTTGGCGGTGATCGAGGCCATGAAAATGGAGAACACCCTGCGTGCCGAACGTGATGGTGTGGTTACGAAAATCTATTACGAGCCCGGCGCCAGGCTCGCCGTGGATGACAAGATCATGGAGTTTGAGTAGAGACGGTGTCGTCCCAGAGTAGCGATTCAGAATTGGCGCAAGCAACCGCGGATCTGGCTGACGGTGTGCTTGATGGTAATCGGCGTGCGCTTGCGCGGGCCATCACCCTGATCGAGTCCACCCGGCCTGACCACCGTGCCGCCGCCAGTACCCTGCTCCAGCGACTAACGCCGTACGCGGGTAAATCAATCCGGCTGGGGATCTCGGGTGTGCCAGGAGTCGGTAAATCGACCTTTATCGAGGCCCTGGGCAACCACGTAATCGATGCGGGTCACCGGGTGGCCGTGCTCACTGTGGACCCATCATCTGCTATCAGTGGTGGTTCTATTCTGGGTGACAAGACCCGTATGGAATTGCTGTCACGCCGCAGTGAGGCCTACATCCGGCCTTCGCCTTCCGGAAACGCCCTGGGGGGCGTCACCCGGCGTAGCCGCGAGGCCTTGATTCTCTGTGAGGCGGCCGGTTTCGACGTAATCATCGTGGAGACGGTCGGAGTCGGGCAATCCGAGACCAAAGTGGCAGACATGACCGATATGTTCGTGTTGCTGCTTTTGCCCGGCGGTGGTGATGAACTTCAGGGCATAAAACGTGGCATCATGGAGTTGGCTGACCTGATCCTAATCAACAAGGCCGATGGCGACCTGCAGATGCTTGCCGGGCGAACCGCGGCGGAATATAGCAATGCGCTGCGCTTGCTCCACCCCCGTTCGGCGGATTGGAAGGTAGAGGTCCGGACCTGTTCCGCCCGGGACCAAGTGGGTATCACCGAGGTCTGGGAAGTCGTATTGCACCACCGTGAAGTCCTCGAGGCCAGTGACCAGTTCACAGAACGCCGCGCGGCACAAGCACGGGCCTGGATGTGGTCGGAAGTGAAAGACAGTCTCATTATGGCGCTGCAAAGCGATCCAGAGGTACGCAAGCAAATTCCAGCCCTGGAGGCAGCTGCAAGCGAGGGGCGGATCCCGCCGACCATCGCCGCAAGGCAGTTGCTGGATATCTTTCTCAAACGTCATAAACAGTGGGATTAAAGAATCAACCCCGGAGGCGCATATGAACGACCGGCCTTTTAAAGTGCTCGGTATTCAGCAGATCGCAGTGAGCAGTCTGGATAAAAACCGACTGCGCGCACTATGGGTGGATACCCTCGGTCTCAGGCTGAGTGGGAACTACCGGAGTGCCTCGGAAAATGTCGACGAAGACATCGCGGTGGCCGGTTCCGGGCCGTTTAAGGTGGAAGTCGACCTGATGCAGCCACTCGATCCCGACAAGAAACCCAGGGTGCAGAATCCGCCTCTCAATCACGTGGGATTGTGGATCGACGATCTGCCGGCCGCGGTGGCGTGGCTACAGGCTCGTGGTGTGCGTTTTGCACCAGGCGGTATCCGCAAGGGAGCATCCGGCTTCGACATCTGTTTTATTCATCCAAAAGCTAACGAAGAGTCTCCTATCGGAGGGGAAGGTGTGTTGATCGAACTCGTCCAGGCGCCGGCGGAAGTACGTGAGGCCTTTGAACACCTGGCGTAGGTCACAGCATACTGCTGCTTTCTTGCTTTCAAGGGCGCTGCTGGCTATTCTGTGCTCCCGCCAATTCTCCAGGTGACAAAACCGTGCTTGTCAGCGAAAAAAATATCTTGTTTGTCTTCCCCGGCCAGGGGTCGCAGTACCCCGGTATGGGTAGCGACCTTTACCAGGAATATCCCGCCGCCAGAAGAGTCTATGAGCAGGCCGGCAACGTCCTTGCTTACGATGTTGCGGAGCTTTCATTCAACGACCCGGAAGATCAGATTAATCAGACCCGGTTTACACAACCTGCCTTGTTGACCCACTCCATAGCTTGCCTGGAAGCCTTCAGGGATTTGACCGATGACCGCCTGACGCCGGTTATGGCCGCAGGACACAGTGTTGGCGAGTATTCTGCACTGGTTGCGGCAAAGGCCCTCAGTTTCGAAAGCGCTCTTAAACTGGTGCAGAAGCGGGGGGAATTGATGGGCGCCTATGGCGAAGGCGAGATGGCTGCTTTCCGCCTGGATATCGATACGATTCGACCGATTGCCGAGCGTTACCACTGCGCGGTCGCCGGCCGCAATCTGCCCGAACAGACAGTCATTGGCGGCCGGGATGAAGACCTCGCATTGGTAGAGCAGGCGGCGCTGGAACAGTCTGCCCGGAATCGTTCAGTGCGCCTGAAGACCGAAGGGGCCTTCCACACTTATTACATGGTCACGGCCGCGCAACATTTCCGGCCTGTCCTGGACGCAGCCGAATTTGATCCGTCTGAAGTGCGGGTACTGTCCAATTTCACAGGCGGCTATCATGAATCTGACCCCGCAGATATCAGGGCAGGCCTGTTCTTTCAGCTTTTCCATCCGGTGCTGTGGTATTCAAATCTGCAAACTGCATTCGGTGACGGTATTAATATGATCATTGAATTCGGTGGCGGGATTGGTCCCGCCACTGAGCCCGACGGAAAACGGCCAAACCTGGATGGCATGATCAAAAAGGCCCTGCGCGCCACCCATCACGAAGCGCTTTATTCGGCGGCGATTAATAGCCAGTCGCTCGGGAAGTCGGTAGATTTCGTGATGGGTTCTGATTGAGAGATGCCCAAGGTCAGAAAAAAAACCCCCGCTGATTCAGCGAGGGTTTTCGTTCAGCCTTAGGGCGTGTTAACACTAATTAGTGTTTACTGTGCAGATGGAAATCACAGCTGCGCAATACGAACGAATCACCCATTTTCTGCCCCGCCAGCGTGGCAATGTAAGGTTAAATGATCTGCAAGTGCTCAACGCCATACTATACGCTGCAGAACATGGTTGTAAGTGGCGGGGCCTGCCCAAGCATTTTGGTAACTGGCATACCATCTATACACGCATGAATCGGTGGGCGAAAAACGGGATTCTGGATCGTGTGTTTAGTGAACTGCAGCGCTAGCAGATCATTCGGGTCCGGGTGGAGGAGGTGTCACTCGATAGCACAGCGGTAAAAGTACACCCTGATTGGACGGGTGCGCTAAAAAAAACGATCCACAGGTCATCGGCAAGTCTAGAGCAGGATGGACTACAAAGATTCATATGGTTGCCGCAGATGCTCGGACAGCGGTGAATTTTTCACTCTCGCCTGGTAATGCAGGTGATGCGCCAGAAGGGTGCAAACTGCTACGCTGTCCGCCGAATACATGATCATGGATCGAGCCTATGAAGGGGATGAGACACGCCAGCTTGATCTTGGTTTGACGCCTGTTGTACCGCCGAAAAGTAATCGAATAGAGCCATGGCAGTATGATCGAGAAATGTACAAAAAACGCAATGAAATCGAACGTATATTTCGTCGCCTTAAAGGATTCCGTCGGATATTCTCACGTTTCGACAAGCTGGATGTCGTCTTCACCTTCTTTATCCTTTTCGCACTTATTGCGGATGCCCTAAATAGGGTTAACACGCCCTAATCAATTTCGCAACTGTCGTGGTCCTGGGCCCACCGGTATTGGCGGTTGTGATCTTTGAAATCGTGCTGAATGTCACAGCCATGTTCAACCATGGCAATGTCCGCTTACCGAAACAGCTTGATGGTGTATTGCGCTGGTTTGTAGTGACGCTGGATATGCACCGGGTACATCACTCGGTGGGTCGTTACCCTCGCCGTCACGTTCAGCTCGCACCTGGGCCAGCAATTTGCCAACGCCGGTCGCGTCGCGTGATGTGTTGCCAGTACTAGCTCGAGCATCCGGCAACTCAATCACCGGATGCCCGAGCTATAACAATGGTCTGTTAGGCTTTGGTCGCAGCATCCCACGCTGCCTTGTAGGCGTTTACTGCCTCGTTGTAGAGGCCGAGCGCAGTCAAGGCAGCCGCGTCTGCCATGGCGGCCTCAGCTTCGGCGATTTTGAAGGCATCTCCACCTCGAACAATGGCGGCGATCAGCTCGATTTGAGCTAGCTGCCTATCGGCATTCACCAGAACGTCGATGGCGGCCATCGCCGCGCCGGCTCCGGGAACATCCGACGTGACTATCAGCTCGAGCTGCACGACGGCCGCGCGCTCGTTGTCGAACACCTTCTTGTCGGTGATCGACTGATCGCTCGTCCACCAGGCCGGGTCCAAGCTCTCCGCGATGGAATCGATGGCCTTGTTGAGGCGCCTGTCGGTGTTTTTGTCACCCGTCGGTAAGTGCGCGCCAAGGTTGGCCATCACATCTTCCTTGTCGCCCATCGGGTTGGCCAGATTGAGCCCGATCAGGACTGGATCATGGTCCGAGGCGCGATAGGCATTGTCTTCAAAGATCACCTCCGCACCCGACTCTCTTTCGAAAGAAGCCTCGCCCGAATCCCGTATTTCATCATTGTAATCAAATAGGGGAATCTCGTCGGCGTTGATGTTCCAGGCGGTCACACCGGTCACCTGTCCGCTCCAAGTCAAATTGTCGTTTGCCATGGCATAGTCGAGATAGCCGAGTTGCCCATCAAACAGGTAGGTGTACGCGTCGGGGCCGATAACGGCATCCAGCAAGTCGGTATAGCCACCTGTCTTCAGGGCATCAATCGGATCCTCCATCCGGTAGGAGTTCAAGTCGCCAATGATCATGTAATCGGGATCACCGCTGTTCGTAGGATCGGTGGCCAGCCAGTTGACCAGGGCAATCGCGGCATCCGTGCGCGTCTGATTACAATTGGCCTGTCCATCGTTGAGGTTCGGGTCTCCTACATCATCGCAGGGGGAACCTTTCGATTTCAGGTGATTTACAGCCACCGTCAACTTACCCCCGCCGGCAAATTCTTCGAAGGTCTGTGCCAGCGCCGGGCGGTTCTTGTCATCATTAAAAGTCGGATCCACTGACGAGTCCAAGATGGCGAAATCGCCAACTGGGGTGACCGTGGTCGTCTTATAGACGAAGCCAACCTTGATGGCGTCGTCGCCAATAGTGCCGGTATCGACGAAGTCGTAGACGCCAGTGCCGGCGACGGCGTTCAAGCCATCTACCAGGTGCTGGCTGGCAGCCGAGGCGTTGTTTTCCTGCTCCATCAGGCCAATAACATCGGCATCCATGGTTATCAGTGCGCTAACGATTTTGTCGCGCTGGCGCACTAGCTCAGCCTCGGAGTCTGCCCCGCGACAATCCTGGCCGCCGACTGGCCCACAAACGTTGGGGCCCTCATCAATTGTTGAGAAGTAATTTAAGACGTTGAAGCTGGCAACTTTGAGCGAGCCGCCCACGGCATCAGGCGCTGCCGGCCGCGGGATGTTAGGCGTAAAGTCATAACCAAAAGTTCCATCCACCGGGCGGATGCGCCAGGCATCGGTTCCGCCCGAGCCGGCCCATGACCAGTGCATGACACCGGTCAAGTTGACGATGCTGTCCCCGCCGCGGATAAGATTGCCGGTGCTTAGCCCCGGCCGCGGCCAGTAATAGGGTTCATCCGGTGATGTACCGGTCGGGTAATTCTGAACATTATTGTCGTCATCCAGAATGATGCGCCGGCTGCTCAAGTCGGCCAGGAAGGCAGCATAACCGTCCACGTCCGGCTCGTTGGCGTCGGTGAACTGCCGTGCCCGCTCGTCGACCGTCAGTACAAGCTGCCCAAAACGGGCCAGCTGGAAGTATTCGCTGACAACCAGGGTATCCGGGAAAGTTACCAACATGCCCTCGACGGGTTCAAGCGTCAGTTCCGAGACCGTGCTGCCCACGGTTGGAAGGTCAACCGTCGACGGAGTCGGCAGCGTGTCGACGCCAACCACAGTCACCACGCCTTCCGATCCGGCAGCGTCGATCTGGCTCATGTTGAAGAACTCACCCGGCCAGCCGGTTACCTGCACTTTATCGCCGACGGCGAGAGCGTGCCCGCACCCGCCGCAAAAGACAAGAATACCTTCCGAAGTGGCCGCGTCGCCGTCAGCATCAGCATCCTCTTCCTGAATAAAGAAGGCGTTCAGATTCGTATCCTGAAAGTCGCCGACCACGATCGCTTCTACGATGACCAGGTCGGTGATCGCTACGCTGGCGCCGCTGCCCTGTACATCGTGGATAAAGGCCTCTATCGGTTGAACGTCACAATTATTCAAGGAGCCCGGCGTGCCCTTGTCGCCGGCGCCAAATGACGTCGTAGAGGTACACCAGTTTGCGCCGACATTGTTGTCCAGCGCGGGATCGCGTAATGACATTGACGCGCCAGTCGGATCAGGGAACGCAGGACCGCCGTCCCATTCAACCCGGTCGACTTCGGTTGAGCCACCGTCTTCCAGGATCAATTCGTCTGCACTATTGGAGAGGAAAAATCCACCGTTATATGAATAGTCAACAGTCACGCCGCCGTTAGTGCCGCTGTCAGCGTTATTGCCGAGCACCGCGTAGCCGCCTGCCGGGACCAATAATGGTCCGCCATTATTAATCAAATGAGAGTCAGAGCCGTCGTCCCGGATGGTCCAGCCATCTATATCCACGGCGTCGCCAGTCGGATTGTAGATTTCAAACCACTCGCCGTCACTATCGCCGACGGCAGACGGATTCTGCATGATTTCGTTAATCACCACACCAGGCACTACAACAGAACAATCGTTAGCACTTCCGGGTGTCCCTTGGTCGCCGTCACCGTATGAGGTCGAAGCCGTGCACCAGTTGGCGCCGACGTTATTGTCAAGGGTAGGATCGATCAATGACATGGAAGCGCCCGTTGGGTCAGGAAAAGCAGGACCGCCATCCCATTCAACCCGGTCGGCTTCGTTCGAGCCAGTATCTTCCAGGATCAATTCGTCAGCACTATTGGAGAGGAAAAATCCACCGTTATATGAATAGTCAACACTCACGCCGCCGTTAGTGCCGCTGTTAGCGTTATTGCCGAGCACCGCGTAGCCGCCTGCCGGGACCAATAATGGTCCGCCGTTATTAATCAAATGAGTGTCAGAGCCGTCGTCCCGGATGGTCCAGCCATTTATATCCACCGCAGTGCCGGTCGGATTGTAGATTTCAAACCATTCGCCGTCACTGTCTCCGACGGCAGCCGGGTTCTGCATAATTTCATTTATCACCAGGGGAGGTGGTGCCGGGACGCCTGCGAAGGCCATCGGTGTCATCAGTGCGACCAGCAGTAAAACAATGCAAGTAAGGACTGAATGGATAATTGGAAACTTGACTCGTTGTGCGGAAACAGAATCTGGTGTTTGCATTTTTTTCCCCTATAGTAGTAGTTAAGCGAACCGGTCTTATCCCGGTTGGCGGCATCTCCGGCCGAAGGAAATCCTGAAGGTGTCAGATCTGATCTTGAATTCTTGTAGGAAATCTACCCGATTCGTTCTGACACTACTAGCATAGCTGGAAATCGTGAGAATTTCTTCTCCAACGTCAAAATTTAGATCAACGCTTCATAAAGTTGAAAAATTCCGCATTGGTTTTGGTGGATTTCAACTTATCCAGCATGAACTCGATGGCTTGTGCTTCATCCATCGGGTGCAGCAGTTTTCTCAGAATCCACATTTTCTGCAGTTGGGTAGGATCGATCATCAGTTCCTCGCGGCGTGTGCCGGAGCGATTGATGTCAATGGCGGGATAGGTGCGGCGCTCGGCAATGCGGCGGTTCAGGTGAATTTCCATGTTGCCGGTGCCCTTGAACTCTTCATAAATCACTTCGTCCATCTTGGAGCCGGTGTCGACCAGGGCCGTGGCGATGATAGTGAGGGATCCGCCTTCCGTCATATTACGGGCTGCACCGAAGAATCGTTTAGGCCTCTGCAAAGCATTGGCGTCGACACCACCGGTCAGTACTTTGCCCGAAGAGGGGGCGACTGTATTGTAAGCACGGGCAAGGCGCGTTATTGAGTCGAGCAGGATGACCACGTCAAGTTTATGCTCAACCAGCCGCTTGGCACGCTCAATCACCATTTCGGCCACCTGTACATGGCGTGAAGCCGGTTCATCGAAGGTGCTGGAAATAACTTCCGCATCCACGGACCGTTTCATCTCGGTCACTTCCTCGGGACGTTCATCGATTAACAGGATGATCATTTTGGAATCCTGATAATTGGCCCGGATACTGGTCGCGATGTTCTGCAACATGATGGTTTTACCGGCTTTGGGTGGTGACACAACCAGCCCGCGTTGGCCCATGCCAATTGGGGCGGCCAGATCGATGATTCTTGCCGTGATGTCTTCGGTGCTGCCGTTGCCCCGTTCCAGCGTGTACTGTTTCGTCGGGAATTCAGGTGTCAGGTTTTCAAACAGGATCTTGCTTTTGGCTGCATCAGGGGGCTCGTAGTTGATTTCCTCAACCTTGAGCAGCGCGAAATAGCGTTCACTGTCCTTGGGTGGCCTGATTTTACCGGCGAGCATGTCGCCGGTGCGCAGTGCAAAGCGGCGAATCTGGCTGGGGGACACATAAATGTCATCAGGGCCGGCGAGGTAGGAACTGTCCGCTGACCTTAGGAATCCGAAGCCGTCTTGCAGGATTTCGACTACGCCGTTGCCAAAAATGCTCTCGCCGTTCTTGGCGTGTGCTTTGAGAATGGCGAATATAACGTCCTGCTTCCTGGAGCGCGCGACGTTGTCAAGGCCCATTTTTAAGGCAATATCGATTAATTCGGTTACGGGTTTTTGCTTGAGATCGGTAAGATTCATATAAATATAGCTCTGTTTGAGGTCTATGCCTTTTCAGTACAAATTGATTTTTTATAGATTATGGGGTCGTTAATTCGGCCAAAGGGCCTGAACTTCAATGGATTTAGTGTTCTGTCCGCGGCAAATTGCCGAGTATATGGAAACCTTTTTAAGCCTGACCAGCATTCTGGTATCAACGTGCTGGCTTACAAAACAGGGAAGTCTTTATAGGCCGGGCGGAGGACCCGGCTACAGATAAGTTAAAACTAGCACGATACGGTGGGTGCGTCCAGTATTGTACTCCTTCAGGGTAATATTAGATGTGTACAGGTTTTCCAATGGAAAACAGGACGGCCGTGCCCACTGGTGGTACAGCCGCAATGTTGATCACACGACTTCGTCGACGAACGCTTTCAGTTGACCCTTGGTCAGTGCGCCCACTTTGGTCGCCTGGACTTTGCCGTCACGAAAAATCATCAGGGTTGGTATACCTCTGATGCCGTACTGCCTTGGAGTTTTGTTATTGCTGTCAATATCCAACTTGGTTACTTTCAATTTGTCACCGTATTCTTCAGCGATTTCCTCTACGATCGGGCCGATCATTTTGCAGGGCCCACACCATTCCGCCCAGTAGTCCACCAGGACAGGGCCGTTTGCATTAAGCACTTCCTGGTCAAAACTGCCATCGGTTACGTGCGTAATTTTTTCACTCACATTCATTCTCCAGAATTCAATCGTCTTGTTACTGGTACAAAAGTAACAGCACGGTTAATATGGTCTAATTCAGGTCCCGAAACAAGGAACGGGAAGCCAGGTGCGGCAACGCCCGAGGCCGGGACCGTTATTTCAAAGAACTGCAAACCGATTTCAAGGCACCCACTTTAAATTTCAAGCCCTTTTGCTACTTTTTTTAGATTTTTCCCGGTTTTTGGTAAGTATGCCGGGTATGAACGAGTGAATGAATGATGTCCGACAATAAAACAAGCAATCCCTTGAGTGATCAGGCCTTTTCTTCTCTTGATTTGTTGCCGTCAGTGCGGCATGGCCTCTCCCGGGCCGGGTTCACCTACTGCACCCCGATCCAGGAGTTGACATTGCCTACCGGACTGCAGGGAAATGATGTCGCAGGACAGGCTCAGACAGGAACAGGTAAAACGGCAGCGTTCCTGCTGATTATCTTTCAACGGCTACTCAAGAACGCACCGGAGACCCCAGGAAAAAATCCACGTGCTCTTATACTCGCACCCACGCGGGAACTGGCTATTCAGATCCACAAGGATGCAATACTGCTGGGGGAGGGTACCGGCCTTCGTTTCGGCCTTGCCTATGGTGGTGTCGATTACGAGAAGCAGCGTAAAACTATTGCAGATGGCGTCGACATCCTGATTGGGACGCCGGGAAGAATTATTGATTATTTCAAACAGCATGTTTTCAACCTGCGTTCCATTGAAGTGATGGTCCTGGACGAGGCTGACCGGATGTTTGACCTTGGGTTTATCAAGGATATTCGCTATGTACTACGGAGATTGCCGCCCCTGGATCAGCGTCAATGCCTGATGTTTTCCGCAACGCTGTCGCAACGTGTGCTGGAACTTGCCTATGAGCACATGAACGAGCCTGAATTGCTCAAGGTGGAAGCAGAAAGAATCACATCGGAAAACGTTCACCAGTCGGTGTACTACCCGGCCAATGAAGAAAAACTCCCATTGCTTGCTGGCTTGCTACGCAAGTACGAGGGTGGCCGGATCATGGTATTCACCAATACACGGCACGCAACCGATTTTGTAGAGCGGGCACTCAACGCCAACGGGTTCCATGCTGCGGCCATTTCGGGGCGCGTGCCCCAGAAAAAACGGCAGACTTTGCTGCGTCGTTTCCATGATGGTGAAATTCCGATTCTGGTCGCAACGGATGTGGCAGCGCGAGGGCTTCATATTCCGGATGTCACACACGTAATTAATTTCGACCTGCCGCAGGATGCACCCGACTACGTGCATCGCATCGGGCGTACGGCCCGGCTGGGAGCGACGGGTGAGGCCATTAGTTTTGCCTGTGAACACTATGCCTTCCATTTACCTGAAATCGAGGCCTACATCGGCTACGCGATCCCGATGGTGCAGAGTGATTCGGAGCAGTTACCTGAGCTCAAAAGAGCGCCACCTGCTCCCAGGCGTCCTGACCGTGGCGGCCGTGGTGGCAGGAAGCGACACTCTTCCAGGAGTCGAAGCAGGCGGGGGCGCTGATAATCTTTCAAGATTATCGTGAAGAACTACTGGAAGTCTGTCGAAAGATGATTTGATACCGGCTGATTACGAGTGATTACTTTTGAACATGTCAGCAAACGGTATCCGGGAGGTGCGAGCGCACTGCTTGATGTGAATTTTCACATTGATGCTGGTGAGCTGGTGTTTCTCACCGGCCACTCGGGAGCCGGTAAAAGCACGCTGTTAAGGCTGATCCTGATGCTGGAACAGTCAACAGGCGGGCAAGTGGTTGTAAATGGCCGCAATCTGAGCAAAACATCTCCACGGTTGACACCGCAGGTCCGGCGCCAGATCGGAATGATATTCCAGGACCACAAATTGCTCAGTGACAAAACGGTATTCGATAATGTTTCCCTGCCGCTTATGATCGCGGGAATGCGTTACTCGGATATCCGCAAGCGGGTCAGGGCTGTACTGGACAAAGTCGGTTTACAAAGCAAAGAAAAAATGTGGCCCTCGATGCTGTCAGGAGGAGAGCAGCAACGTGTCGGCGTCGCCCGGGCTATTGTCGGTATGCCGCCTGTCCTGCTTGCGGATGAGCCGACCGGTAATCTGGACCCGCAGCTATCTAAAGAATTGTTTAGCCTGTTCAGGCAGCTCAACGGACAAGGTGTCACCGTGTTGATCGCAAGCCATGATCTGACATTGATCCGCTCAATGGGCCAGCGTGTATTGGTGCTTTCCGCCGGCCGGCTGATCGATGATATTCCTGCTGTTATATCCAGGGGCGGGGCAAGGTGAGCAATATGCGGGCTGAGTTAGTCAAAGGGCGGTTACGAGCCTGGTCTCGACGCCAGCTTTACAGTTTTTTCTCAAGCCTGGGTACTCTTCTGGGCCACCGCCTGGCGACGACAATGACAGTACTGGTGCTGGGTATTGCAATGGTTTTGCCCCTGGGCTTGTACCTGGCTGTCAATAATCTTAGCGGACTCGACCTGCAGCAGGATGAGTGGGGGGCGATCACGGTGTTTCTGCATAACGACGTCGGTGAAAAAGGGGCTGCCGAGCTGGCCCGTATGATCGATGACAGGCCAGATGCATCGGTTGAGACCGTATCTCCCCAACAGGGTATAGATGAGTTCCGTCAGGCGTCCGGTTTTGGCCAGGTGCTTGACCTGTTTGATGAAAACCCACTTCCGTGGGTATTGCTGGTTACACCCAGGCCGCAGGATAACGAAGAACTTGGCATGATTGTCGTTACGCTGGACGGCTGGCTGCAGACACAGGATGCAGTGGATGTTGTCCAGGTTGACCACAAATGGTTGCAAAGGCTGTCCGGCTTGCTCGATCTTGGCGAAGCGTTTGTAAAGGTCCTCAGCGTGATGTTTTCGCTGGCGGTATTCGTGGTCGTAGCCAATACCATTCGCCTCGACGTAGCCAACCGTTCTGAAGAAATACAGGTGCTGAGCCTGGTTGGTGCAGGTGACAGCTTCATCCGTCAGCCATTTCTGTATTCCGGTTTTTGGTATGGGCTCCTCGGCGCATTGTTTGCCCTGGTGCTTCTCGGTATCTCTGTACTTTATCTGCAGCAGCCATTGGAAGATTTGCTCGATGCTTATGGCAGCAGCCCTGATTTCAAGGATTTGGGTTTTGTTCATGCAGCACTGGTTTTGCTTGGCGGCGGTGTCCTGGGCCTGCTTGGTGCCTGGGTTTCGGTTCAGCGCTATTTGCGCCAATTGAAAGTGAGTGGAATGCTGGGGCGGATGTAATATATATTAATTTATGTTAATATTAGATATCACACTGATTCAATAGTGTTTTATTGGTGCGGAACATATCCGGCCAGGGTTTGTCTAAATTTGCAGTTGAGACATATAGCAGTATTGACGAGGATGCGTTCCGGCAGATCCCGATAAGGGTTGTGCTGGCTTTAAATGCAGGGAATATGCTAAACTCGCCTGCTGCCCAAGGAGGATTAATGAGCAAAGAATTAGTACCAAGCCATCTGATGGTTCCCGCGTCTACCGGGAGTCTTGATGCGTATATCCAGGGGGTTAACAAAGTCCCTATTCTCACGCTGGAAGAAGAGCAGTCACTGGCTCGCCAGTTTCGTGACGAAGACGAACTTGAAGCGGCGCGGAGAATGGTTTTGGCGCATTTGCGTTTCGTCGTGCATGTGGCCAAAGGTTATACCGGTTACGGGCTGGCGCTGGGTGACCTGATTCAGGAAGGCAATATCGGCCTGATGAAAGCCGTCAAGCGGTTTGATCCTGATCACGGTGTACGCCTGGTATCTTTTGCCGTGCACTGGATTCGCGCCGAGATGCACGAGTTCATCCTGCGCAACTGGCGCATCGTCAAGGTGGCAACCACCAAGGCGCAACGCAAGCTGTTTTTCAATCTCAGGAAGTCGAAAAAACGTCTTGGCTGGCTGAGTTACGAAGAAGTCCATGCCGTGGCAAAGGATTTGGGTGTCAAACCTGAAGTAGTACTTGAAATGGAATCCCGTCTTTCCGGACAGGATATCGGTTTCGATTTGCCACCCAACGCCGATGACGACATGCCGTACGTAGCTCCGGCTGCTTTCCTGAAAAACCAATCCAGAGATCCCCAGGTGGAAACCGAATCGGAGGATTTGACGGCTTATAACAACAACCTGCTGTATGCGGGATTGGATGAACTGGACGAACGCAGCCAGGATATCATCCGCAGCCGCTGGCTGCAGGAAAACAAGATGACGCTGCAGGAACTCGGCAATCGTTACGAAGTTTCTGCTGAGCGCATCCGGCAACTCGAAGCCAATGCACTGCGAAAGATGAGGGCGTCAATTACCGCCTGATTCCGCATTGAGCTAAAGTTTAAAACGGCCTCCCAAGCGGAGGCCGTTTTCGTTTGGTGTTTCTGCTTAGGAATTTTGTTTAGTATTTTTGTATTGGGAAAGGAAAAAAATGTGAACATGCAAAACGACAGCCCATGGATCGTGATGAAATTCGGGGGAACGAGTGTCAGTTCCGCTGATTGCTGGTCCACCATTTGTGAGCAGGTGCGGTTGAACCTGGCTGGCGGGAAGCGTGTCATGGTCGTGGTTTCCGCCTTGTCAGGAACGACCAACCTTTTGACCCGGCTGACAGAAGGTCCCGGAACGGAGGAATGCGGCGAGATAATGTCGGAATTGAGAGAAAAACATCTGCATTTGTATGATGCGCTTGGCTTAACGCCGTCAACGGGTTTCGAAAATTCCTGGAATAATATGCGAGAGTTGCTGCCGGTGCCCGATTCCACACTCAAGCCTGCACAAAGAGCACTTTTGCTCGCTCAGGGAGAGCTGCTTTCCAGCCTGATCGGCAGTGAAGTATTGACGGCAGCTCAACTGGCTCCGGTTTGGCAGGATGCCCGTAATCTATTGGAAATAGAACACGGGTCAGATTCAGATGTGCTGGCGGCAAGATGCGGCGACCATGCGGATACCGCACTGGAACAACGATTGGCGGAGCAGGGAAATTTACACATAACCCAGGGATTCATCGCTGCGGGCCCGGGCGGAGTAACCTGCCTGCTGGGCAGGGGTGGATCAGACACGTCAGCAGCCTACCTGGCAGCAAGGTTGCAGGCGGGGGCCCTGGAAATCTGGACCGATGTGCCCGGAATATTCAGCGCCGATCCCCGTGTAGTGCCCGAAGCGCGCTTGCTTAACAGGCTCAGTTACAGCGAGGCGCAGGAGTTGGCTTCAATGGGCGCCAGGGTCTTGCACCCACCCAGCGTTCAGCCGGCCAGGCGTCACGGAATTCCTGTAAACATCAAGGATACAAATCGGCCAGATGAACCGGGGACACGCATCGGAATGCGCATGGAGCGGGATGAAGCCCGGGTTAAAGGTGTTGTGAGTCGCGCCGACATCACGCTGATCAGCATGGAAAATCCCGCAATGTGGAGGCAAGCTGGTTTCCTGGCGGATGCGTTTGCTGTATTCAAGCGTCATGGTTTCTCGGTTGACCTGATTTCAACTTCCGAGTCTACCGTGACAGTCAGTCTCGACCCCCAGCTCACCGCCCATTCCAATGAAATACGAATGTCCGCTTTCCTGGAAGACCTGACCGGCTTGTGCAAGGTCAAGATGCATTCAGCTTGCGTATCCATCAGCCTGGTTGGCAATTCGATCCGTACCATTCTTGGGCGTTTGTCGGCTGCGCTGGACGTGTTCCAGGACCGGCATGTACACATGGTGACACAATCAGCAAATGACCTGAACCTCACCCTGGTTGTCGATCCGGAACACGCAGTCAGCCTGGTGCGCAAACTGCACCAGTTGTTGATAGCCTCGCAAGCGGATAACCGGCCGGATCTCGGACCAAGCTGGATCGAGTTGACCCGCCTCCAAATCCCGGTCGATTTTCCCGAGCCCTGGTGGATGAGCAAGGCGGATCAGCTGCAACTATTGATGAAAGATCGTGAATCCGCCTACGTCTATGATCTGGAAACGACGCGCCGGGCGGCGAGACGATTGTTGGAACTCGATTCCGTGAGCCGTGTCCTGTACTCGGTCAAAGCCAATGACCATGCCGAATTGCTCCGCGTGATCGCGCAGGAGGGGCTCGGTTTCGAGTGCGTGTCCATGGATGAAGTTCGTCACGTTCTGTCGACCATCCAGGGGATTGAGATAAAAGAAATACTGTTTACGCCCAACTTTGCTTCACGGCATGAATACGAGGCCGCGCTGCAATTGGGTGTTCGCCTCACCGTGGACAATTACTGGGCGCTGCAACAATGGCCGGAACTGTTCGCAGGTCAGGATATTTTTCTGCGGCTCGACCTGGACACAGGCTATGGACACCATAAAAAGGTCATTACATCGGGTGCAGACTCAAAGTTCGGGATATCACTGGAACACCTCCCGGATATCCTGGTTTTATTACAAACACACGGCATTCGCGTGCTTGGCTTTCATGCCCATACGGGCAGCGGTGTGCACAATGTGGAAGCCTGGTGTGAGCAATTACAGCGTTTCCTTGAGGTTTTGCCGGAGTTTCCTGATGTGCGGGTGCTGGACCTTGGTGGTGGCCTGGGTGTTCCGGACCGAGCAGATCAGGCAGGAATTGATCTGAGCAGGCTTGACGAACTGCTGGGCAGGACCATGGCGGGTCAGGACGTGGAGTTGTGGCTGGAGCCGGGCCGCTTCCTGGTGGCCGAGAGTGGCGTGCTCCTGTCACGTGTGACCCAACTCAAGAGCAAGGGCCAGTATCACTACCTGGGTGTCAGCACAGGAATGAATTCCCTGATCCGGCCGGCCCTGTACGGCGCCTATCATGACATCGTCAATCTGAGCCGCTTGAATGAGGCCGTAGACAAGCACTACCGGGTGGTGGGGCCAATATGTGAATCAGGTGACGTGCTTGGTGAAAGCCGGTTCCTGCCGCAAAGCGAGGAGGGCGATATTATCCTCATTGCAAACACCGGCGCTTATGGCCGGGTTATGTCATCCCGCTACAATCGCCGCACACCAGCTGAGGAATGTATTTTGGAATGAGGGCGGGAATCAGCCGCTTCAACTCTCTCCTGTTGACAGGTCCCAGGCCTCAGGGGGCGGACAGGAACAGACCAGGTTACGGTCGCCGTAAACGTTGTCAATCCGGCTGACGGGAGCCCAGAACTTGTTCAGGCGCAGCCCTCTGGCCGGATATGCCGCCTGATCCCGGCTGTATCCGTGGGCCCAGTCTCCGGCCAGGTCTTCGACCGGGTGGGGGGCGTTTTTGAGCGGGTTATCTTCAGCATCTGTTTCGCCTTGTTCGACGGCCCGGATTTCCTCCCGTATGGACAACATCGCTTCACAAAAACGATCTATCTCCGCCAGTGACTCACTTTCCGTTGGCTCGATCATCAATGTTCCGGGTACGGGAAAAGACATGGTTGGTGAATGGAATCCGTAGTCGATCAGGCGTTTTGCCACGTCCTCCTCGCTAATACCGCAGGATTCCTTAAACGGTCTCAGGTCGACAATGCATTCATGCGCCACGTGCCCGTTACGACCCGTGTACAGGATTGGAAAAGCACCGGAAAGTCGGCTTGCGATGTAGTTGGCGCTCAGGATCGCTACCTGGGTAGCCATTTTCATGCCATCCCGGCCCATCATGGCGATATATGCCCAGGAAATCGGCAGAATACCGGCGCTGCCCCAGGGTGCTGCTGAGATAGCCCGGTTGTTTTCAAACTCTCCATTCATCGACACTACGCAATGCCCGGGAAGGAACGGTTGCAGGTGTTTGCCAACACAAATCGGGCCCACTCCCGGACCACCGCCCCCGTGCGGAATGCTAAATGTCTTGTGGAGGTTAAGGTGAGAGACGTCTGCACCGAACTTGCCCGGGGCCGCACATCCTACCAGCGCATTGAGGTTGGCGCCGTCCAGGTAAACCTGGCCACCGTGCTCATGAATGACTTCACAGATTTCCCTGATGTCCTCCTCGAACACACCGTGTGTGGATGGGTAGGTGATCATCAGCGCAGCCAGGTCTGCTGAATAGTTTGCTGCTTTTTCGCGCAGATCGGTGAGATCTACGTTGCCCTGTTCATCGCACTTCACCGTGATGATTTTCAGCCCGGCCATGGCGGCGCTGGCGGGGTTCGTACCATGAGCCGATGCTGGGATGAGGCAGATATTCCGTTCTGAATCGCCCCGGGATTCATGATAGGCCTTGATGACCAGCAGACCCGCGTATTCACCCTGGGAACCGGCATTGGGCTGGAGGGATACCGCGTCATATCCTGTGCAGGAGATCAGCATCTCCTGGAGTTCCCGCAACAGTTGCTGGTAACCCCTGGTCTGCTCAGGAGGCGCGAAGGGGTGAATGTCACTGAAATCCGGCCAGGTGATCGGCATCATTTCCGTGGTGGCATTCAGTTTCATGGTGCAGGAACCCAGGGAGATCATCGCGTGGGCCAGTGACAGGTCCTTGTTCTCCAGCCGTTTCAGGTAGCGCAGCATTTCTGTTTCGGAGTGGTGGTTGTAGAACACCGGGTGTTGAAGAAAGTCACTTTCACGTCGCAGTGTTTCCGGAATCGCTGAGTAGTCAACAGCGAGGCGCCGGTCGATTTCGAGCACAGCCCCAACCCCGGATTCGGCTCCTTTATTCCCGCTGAATGCCTGAAACAGAGCGGCCACGTGATCACGGGTCGTCTTTTCATTGACACTCATTCCCAGCACGGTCTTGCCATCGCGCCTCAGATTGATTCCCGTGTCGAGGGCGCGCTTATAGACCACGTCGGCGTCACTGGCATCCATGTCAAAAGTCAGCGTGTCAAACCAGGTGTCTGCCTGGGGCTCATAGCCCATTGACTTAAGACCTTCGGCCAGCAAACAGGTGAGCCGGTGAATCCGTAATGCAATTTTTTTCAGCCTTTCGCGTCCGTGCCAGACGCCATATAGTCCAGCCATCACGGCCAGCAAAGCCTGTGCGGTACAGATATTGCTCGTCGCCTTGTCACGGCGGATGTGCTGTTCCCTGGTTTGCAGCGCCATGCGCAGGGCGGGACGCCCTTTGCTATCCTGTGAGACACCGATGATTCTTCCCGGAAGGGAGCGCTTGTACGAATCGCGGGTAGCGAAATATGCAGCATGTGGACCTCCAAACCCCATTGGTACACCAAAGCGCTGGGTGGTTCCCACTACGACGTCTGCCCCCATCTCGCCCGGTGGCGTCAGTAACACAAGGCTCATCAGGTCAGCGGCAACGCAAACCAGTGCACCGCCTTCATGGGCACGCGAGATCAGCTCCCGATAATCGGTGATTTCGCCATTCAGTCCTGGGTATTGCAGCAAGATTCCAAAAAAATCACCACTGGATAATTCTTCATGAGCATTGCCGACAACAATTTCGATGCCAAAGTAGCGCGCACGGTTTTCTGCAACGTCAAGGGTTTGGGGCAAAATATTTTCATCCAGCAGAAATCGCGAAGATTTGGATTTCCGGTTGACCCTTTGCAACATTGTCATGGCTTCCGCCGCCGCGGTCGCCTCATCCAGCAGTGAAGCATTGGCAACAGGCATGCCGGTCAGGTCGCTGACCATCTGCTGAAAAACCAGCAGCGCTTCGAGCCGGCCCTGCGATATTTCGGCCTGGTAAGGTGTGTAAGCGGTATACCAGCCCGGGTTCTCAAGTACATTCCGCTGGATGACGGCAGGCAACTTAGTGTCGTGGTAACCCATGCCGATCATGCTGTGCTGAACCCGGTTCATTGAAGCCATTTCCCGCAAACGCTCAATGGTCTCCGTTTCGTTTCGGGCCTGGGGTAAATCAAGGGGGTCATCCAACGCTATGGAAGGGGGCAGGGTTGTGCTGATCAATTCATCCAGTGACGACACACCTGTTGTCTCCAGCATGATCTGAATATGCTCATCACGCGGACCGATGTGGCGCATGACAAATTCACCGTGATCTTCCAGCCTGGCCAACGGTGAATCCTCAATCTGTGGGGGCCTGTTGTGTTTCATTTCTGTCTTGCTCCGGGGAGGTAATTATTTTTACGTAAACGGCTATGGGCCCCCATCCTTAGAGCATGATTATGGCTCAGATTCAGGTTGTTTTCCTGCTTTTCTTCTCCTTTCGCGATAGTCCGGGTCGGCTTGCTATAATCTGTCTGCGTAGGCGGCTAGTGAAGGCGGCCAAAGACATTAGACCCATCAATCACGAATTAAAGGCGAGCGAACTATAACATGATGATATCTGCGCTAATGCTGCATGATTCTCCGGTCAAACTATAGGGACTGAGTTCGAAACAACGCCTGCGGCGCCAAATTCGTGAAATGGGTGAAATTGAGTGGCTGGAGATCAGTGATCTGGAAGCTTTTGACCAGGAACTTCGCTTTGTCCGCCCACCATTGCTGGAGCACATCACCGGTGAACGACGTACGGGCCTGGAAAACCTCCTGTACGGCAACTCCTACAGGGGCATTACCGATCTGGTAACGAAATATGTCTGGCCCAAACCTGCGCATCGCACGGTCACCCTTTGCGTGAAGCTCGGGATGTCGCCAAATATGGTCACGACCATTGGATTCATCTTGATGCTTGCAGCGTGTTTACCTGGCGGCCCTTTGACGTCTGGTTCAGAAAGCCGGTCAGTAGATGATGAAGTGCAAATAATGATCAACCAGCAGGAACACGAAAAGCAGCATCAGGTAAATGATGGAATAACCGAATGTCTGCATCGGCAGACTCTCATCTTTGCCGCTGAGCATACGCAAGGCATACCAGAGAAATCCGATGTTCAGCACGGTCACACCGGACAGGTACAGGAGGCCACTCATTCCTGTCAGGAAAGGCAGAATGGTCACGATGATCAGCAGGATGGTATAGAACAGGATGTGCCATCGCGTAAATTGCACGCCGTGAGTCACCGGTAGCATGGGTATGTCCACCGCCGCGTAGTCATGCCTGCGATGGATGGCCAGCGCCCAGAAATGAGGGGGCGTCCAGGCGTAAATGATCAGAAACAGGATCAACGCACCCGGATCGATGGATCCGGTTACTGCCGTCCAGCCCAGCAATGGCGGCGCTGCACCGGCAGCGCCGCCGATAACGATATTCTGGGGAGTAGCTCGCTTTAACCACAGCGTATAGATAATGGCGTAGCCAATCAGGGAGAAGAATGTCAGCAATGCAGTCAGGGGATTTACCCATACGACCAGCAAAGTCATTGAGACCACACCGAGAATGAGTGCAAACCACAGCACCTGGCGAACACCAAGTTGGCCCGAGGGTAGCGGCCGGTCACGGGTCCGGGCCATCACAGCGTCTATTCTCTGGTCTAGCAGGTGGTTGATTGCAGCCGCTGAAGAAGCCGCCAGCGCAATACCCAGCGTACCGGCGACCATGGCATTCAATGGTGGCCAACCGGGAACAGAAAGAAACATTCCAACGACCGCGGTGAACACGATGAGGTAAACGACCCTCGGTTTGCACAACTCGAAGTAGCGACCGGCAGGCGATGCCATCAGCTCAAGCCCGCCTGGGAGTCGAGTGGTACAACAGCCAGATCATCATGGCAAGCAGTAATGCACCAACCCCGTTGTGGGCCACTGCGTTGGGCAACGGCAAATAGAGCAGGATATTCAGTATTCCCAGTGTAACTTGTGCCACCAGCAGGGCGCCCAGCACGTATCCTCCAGGCTGTGTCCTGGTGTTTCGCAGCATCCTGAAAGTGAGCCAGCCCAAGATGATGAACACAAACAATGCCCCCGTTCGATGTGCAATGTGGATGGCGACCCGTGAGGGAAGATCGAGTACACCACCTTCGTAATCAACACCAATTTCGCGCCACAAAATAAAACCTTCACGGAAGTCCGATTCCGGCCACATTTCACCCAGGCAGGTAGGGAAATCAGGGCACGCAAGTGCTGAATAGTTGGCACTGGTCCAGCCACCCAGCGCCATCTGTATGACCAGCGCGAACAGCCCGGTGATTATTAACGGGCGCATCCTCACCAAAGCCTGGCTCGGCCCGGATTTCCCACTGCGGTATACCAGCCATAGCAGCAAGCTGAAGGTAGCCAGGCCACCCATCAAATGACTCATGACCACGATGGGCCACAGCTTCAAGGTGACGGTCCACATGCCCAGTGCAGCCTGGAAGAGAATCAGCACGAGCAGGCTTGCGCTCAGAAGGCGCAATCCAGCCTGCCGGTTCTCAGATTTCCAGGATAGAAAATTGAGAGCAAGCACGAGCATCACCAGCGCGCCGGCCAGGTAGCGGTGAACCATTTCTTTCCATGCTTTATCACTTTCCACGGGACGCTCGGGAAAAGACTGGTTGGCTTCCTCCACTGCCTGTGCCTCGACTGGCCAGGATAACTTGCCGTAGCATCCGGGCCAGTCCGGACATCCCAATCCGGCATCTGAGAGGCGCACAAAGGCACCGAGAACAATTACGCAGAAGGCGACGATTGCGGCGATAGCGGCCAGTCGATGAAAAGTATTGTGCATTATTGTTTGTCCAGTTTTGACCAGGTTAAAAGCCGTTTCAAATCCTGCTTTAAAAAGTTTGGATCACTACCAGCTTTGTAATACATCATTATATTCCCAAGCGGGTCTATCATGTAGACACCCTTTTCTGGTCCGGCCTGGCCGGAAAGATTCTGCTGTATTCCGGCCAGAGCTTCCGACAAGATACCTGAGGGATCCCTGATTAAATGAAATTTTGGGTAAATGGCCAACAGGCTTTGCGCCTGATCCGCCGGACTGGATTCATCCAGCAGAAGCGCCAGCCGGATGCGAAACTGCTGGCGGCCAGATGCGCGGTGAATCTGCCGTAAGTTGGAAACTTCTTTCAGGCAGGAGTCATCACAGCCCGCTGGCACGGGTTTGAGGATAACCCAGTACTCGTTAAAAACACCGATGCCCTGTTCCGGGTTGGCCGCCAAATTCGTTTCGCCGGACAGCAAAACGGCTCTCGTCCAGTCAATAGGCACGGGCGGCTCTATCAGTGTACCGAGGTTACGGGTCGAGGTTGGCTTGAAATCCAGTGATCCGCTGTACATCAGCCAGGCCAGCAGCAGTGGAAGCAGAAATATGGCTGCGATAATCAGCAGCGCCAGGCGGGGGGAGAGTGAAAATTTCATTGATCCATTGAACTCTGTTGCTGCTGTGCACGGCGTACACTCATAGTCAGCCAGATGATCATCGTTGCCAGCGACAGGGCGAACCATTGAAACGCATAGGCAGCGTGCACTTCCGGCCCCATTACAGCTGCTTTCCATTGCCGGCCTTCGAACCCGCCGGGGTCCGCAGGATCAAGTTGAAGCAACCAAGGGGCCAGGGGGGTGCTCAGGGCATCGCTAATGGTCTCCAGTTCGAGGTAGGTGACAAGCTGTGGCCACCGGTCAGGGTCCAGTTCGTCCGGTTTGCCGAGCCGGGGCCCATCCGTCGTTGGTTTTTTGAGTATGCCGTTGATGGTGCGCAGAGAATGGTCAGTGGGCACCAGGGGCAGATGGCGACGGTCAGGCGGCAGGGGCAACCAGCCACGGTTCACCAGGATGGTGACGCCGCTCTTCAGAATAAAAGGTGTCAGGACGTGAACACCGGCCCGGCCATTAAAAATTTTGTTATCCAGCAGTATATGACGTGTGTTGTCGAAGTGCCCGTAGGCCTGCACGCGCGAGAATCGCTTGTCCTGTTTCAAAGCCTGTTCAATACTCAGCATGGGAGCGTTTTCAAACCGGTCAAATAGGATCTGTTTATCCTTCTTGCGCTCAAGTTGCCAATTGCCCATCCACATACAGGCAACAGCAATTGCAATGAGTGAAACGCTTAGTCCCGGTGATGGTTTGAATTGCATTTTTTAATATAGATATAATAAATGAACTATCACTTCAGGGAGCGATCATCATGGTAATCAAAATCCTGACGATCCTGTTTTTAGTCGCTATCCTCTACAGCCTGGCATCTTCACTTATTTTCCTGGTGAAGGACAAGGGTGAAGGTGACCGGACAGTTAAACGCCTGACCTGGCGAATTAGCCTTTCCATTGTACTCTTCCTGTTTCTTTGGGGGGCTTACCAACTCGGCTGGATTGAGCCGAAAAGCGGCCCGGTTCGTGTGCCTCCGCAATTTCAGGTAGATGAGTGATCCCGCCCTGGCGCACGAAAGTTAATGAAAAGCCCACCAGGCGGTGGGCTTTACGTATCGATTCAGGTAATGCCGTCAGTAAACGTAAACGAAAATAAATAGTCCCAGCCATACGACGTCAACGAAGTGCCAGTACCAGGCTACGGCTTCGAAGCCAAAGTGATTGTCAGGTTTGAAATGCCCGCGCATGCTGCGAAAAGCGATGACCGTGAGCATGATGGCGCCCAGTGTTACGTGCATGCCGTGAAATCCTGTCAGCATGAAAAAGGTCGAACCATAAATACCGGAGCCCAGGGTCAGGCCAAGGTGTTGATACGCTTCCATGTATTCGCCAATCTGTAGATAGACGAACAGGAACCCCAGGGTTACTGTCGCCAGTAACCAGAGAACCAGCTTTGAACGGTCATTGTTTTTCAGCGCATGGTGGGCCAGTGTGACGGTCAAACCGGATGAAAGCAGGATCAGGGTATTGATGAACGGCACGCCAAAGGTTGGAATGGTCTGGAATTCGCCCCCCAGCTCAGCGGGCCCTGCCGTGGGCCAGGTCGCGGCATATCCCTGCCACAGGAGTTCATTGGTGAAGGCTCCGGAGCCTTCACCGCCGAGCCAGGGAACGGCAAACATCCGTACATAAAACAGGGTGCCGAAAAATACCGCAAAAAACATGACTTCCGAAAAGATGAACCACATCATTCCCATACGGAAAGACCTGTCCACCTGCGCGTTGTACATACCTGACTCGCTCTCCCGGATCACCTGACCAAACCAGCCGAAAAGCATGTAAACCATGATCAGTAAACCGGCGAGGAATGTCCATGGCGCAATCCCTGAGTTGTTCACCCAGAATGCTGCACTGGCCATCATGGTGATCAGGCCCAGTGAACCGACGATCGGCCATCGGGTGCCGTGTGGTATGTAATAAGAATCGTTAGCGTGATGCGCCATCCTAAAACCTCGTTATTAAGCCTCGTTCCAAAGCCCTGTTATTAAGCCCCGTTATTCCTGGCTGTTATTCAATGCCGTTCTGGCCGATGATGTCTTGCCGGAATTTAATGCCACGGCATTCTCATTCGCGTTCCTGAAAAAGGTGTAGGAAAGCGTTATTTCCTTGATGTATTCGGGAAGGTCGGCCTGGATAAAGTAGTACACCGGCATTTCCCTGCTTTCATTTGCCCGCAATACTTGCCGGGTAAAGCAAAAGCATTCAGTTTTGACAAAATACAGGCTGGCTTCCGGTGGAGTTACATTGTAAGTTGCCTGGCCCACTATGGCCTCATCAGAGGGGTTCATGGCCAGAAAAAGGGCTTCGTTCATTTCCCCCAGCGGAACCGTTGCTGATTTCTCATTCGCCTGGAACATCCAGGGCAGGCCGGAATGGACGTTTGCATCAAACTGGATTTTGATTTGACGGTCTGATTGTTCAATAACTCCAACATTTTCCACCACCTGTACGCCGCGCCCGCCCAGACCAGTCAGGTCACAGAACACGTTGTACAGGGGCCACATTGCGAATCCAAAACCGAACATCCCGACCGCCAGCAACACCAGTTTCCTGACCAGCTTTCGATGTGAAATCCTGTTTTCCGTATGTTGAAGTCTGGTCATATCAGGATCCCAGGACCCCTGAAAGAACAAAAGTGATGAAAATCAGGGCAGCAATGGCAGCCAGCAACCAGGCTGTTTTCATGACCCGTCTGCGCTGCTCCTTGATGTCACCCTGACTTGCCATCCTCATTACCGTTATCAATGGGCCCCTTCAGCATGCGCAACAGTAGTCGAATCGATCACCGGTGGCGTGTTGAAAGAATGGTAAGGTGGTGGCGATGAAAGGGTCCATTCCAGACCCTTGGCGCCGTCCCAAACGCGGCCGGACGCCTTTTCCCGGCTCTTGTAGACACAGTGGATGATCACACCGAGAAAAATCAACTGTGATGCGCCGAAAATAAACCCACCAATCGACGAAATCATATTGAAATCAGCGAACTGGGTTGAGTAATCCGGGATTCGCCTGGGCATGCCCGCCAGGCCAAGGTAATGCTGGGGGAAAAACAGGATATTGACCGAAATCGCAGAAATCCAGAAATGGATCTTGCCCCATTTTTCGGAGTACATGTGCCCGGTCCACTTGGGCAACCAGTAATAGGTGCCTGCCATCAGTGCAAATATTGCACCGGGAACCAGAACGTAGTGGAAATGCGCCACCACGAAATAGGTGTCGTGATATTGCAGGTCCACGGAAGCAAGGGCCAGCATCAGGCCGGACAGGCCACCAATGGTGAACAGTACGACAAATCCAATCGCGAATAGCATCGGTGTTTCAAACGTCATGGCCCCCCGCCACATCGTGCTGACCCAGTTGAAAACTTTCACGCCAGTTGGGATAGCAATCAACATGGTGGCATACATGAAGAACAACTCACCGGTCAATGGCATGCCGACCGTAAACATATGGTGAGCCCAGACAATGAACGAAAGGAACGCAATGCTGGCCGTTGCGTAGACCATAGCCGAGTATCCAAACAGTGGTTTGCGGGCAAAAGTCGGAATGATTTCGGAAACCACACCAAATGCCGGCAGGATCAGGATGTAGACCTCTGGGTGGCCGAAGAACCAGAATATATGCTGGAACATCACCGGATCACCGCCACCAGCCGCGTTAAAGAAACTGGTGGCGAAGAAATGATCGGTCAACAGCATCGTGACTGCGCCTGCCAGTACCGGCATCACGGCAATCAGCAGGAAGGCCGTGATCAGCCAGGTCCAGACAAACAGTGGCATGCGTAACAGGGTCATGCCCGGTGCCCGCATGTTCAGGATGGTTGCGATCACGTTGATGGACCCCATGATTGAAGAAATTCCCATCATGTGGATGGCAAAGACAACAAATGCAAAACTCTGGCCACCCTGCAGGCTCAGCGGTGGATACAGTGTCCAGCCTGCTGCAGGACCGCCTGAATCCATGAAAAGCGTGCTCGCGAGCATCGTGAATGCGAACGGCAGAATCCAGAAACTCCAGTTGTTCAGTCTGGGCAATGCCATGTCAGGTGCTCCGATCATCATTGGGATCATCCAGTTGGCGAAGCCCACCCAGGCGGGCATCACCGCGCCGAATACCATGATCAGGGCATGCATGGTGGTCATCTGGTTGAAGAAATCCGGTTCAACCAATTGCAAACCGGGCATGAACAATTCGGCTCGAATTATCATGGCCATGGCGCCACCGACAAAAAACATCACCAGGGCTAAAATCAGGTATAGCGTACCGATGTCCTTGTGGTTGGTCGTGAACAGCCAGCGGTTCAGAAAGCTGGTGGGCTTGTGGTCGTGATGGTCGTCCGCGTGATCGAGGGTATGAGTGCTTGCGTTACTCATGAATTAATTTCCTGTATATTTATCCGTTCTTGATACGGTATATGGTCTGTGGTTGAACCACGTCACCCGACTCATTGCCAAAGGCATTTCGTGTATAAGTCAGTGCGGCGGCGATGTCTGCTTCGGAAAGCATGTTCCCCCAGGCCTGCATTGCGGTGCCTGCCCTTCCATTCAAAACAACATCGATGTGCTCATTGACCGGGCCATTGGCTACGGCGCTTCCCGCAAGGGACGGAAAGGCGGGTGCAAGCCCCATACCGTCAGATTGATGACAGGCGGCACATTGCGCAGCATATACATCTTCACCCAGTTCCATCAGTTCCTCGCGGCTCCACAGGCGCTCAACTTCTGAGCGCTCATCAACCATGCGGTTTTGTTGCTGTTGCACCCATTGTTCATATTCGGCCCTGGGCAGGACGTTTAGAACAATGGGCATGAAGCCGTGGTCCTTGCCGCACAGTTCCGCGCACTGGCCACGGTAGGTTCCCGGTTCCATGATTTCAGTCCACGCCTCGTTGATAAAGCCTGGTATCGCGTCACGTTTCCACCCGAGTGCCGGTACCCACCATGAATGAATTACGTCATCGGCGGTCAATAGGAATTTGATCTTGGTGTTCGCGGGCAAGACCAGGGGGTGGTCTACCTCCAGCAGATAGTTATCGACAGAGAGGGGGTCTGTGCCAGAGGAAAGGCGGCGCGCTGCGTTTGAAACTGCATCAAGTGAAGAAATGAACTGGATGTCGTCTTCCACGTAATGGTATTTCCAGCGCCACTGGAATCCCGTGATCTTCACCGTCATCTCGGTTTCGGGCGCCACTTCCATATTGACCAGGGCCTTGGTAGCGGGTACGGCTATCACGACAAGAATCAGTATGGGAATGACGGTCCAGATGATTTCCGCCTTGGTGCTGTGCGAGAATTGCGCCGCTTCGTGATTCCTGGATTTGCGATGCAGAACAATCGAGAAAAACATGGCGCTGAATACAATCACACCGATCACAACACATATCCACAGGACAATCATGTGAAGTTGATAGTTGATTGCAGACTGGGTTGTCACACCCCGTGTCATGTTGATTTCATTTCCGGTGTAACCGGGGGCTGCCAGCAATAACCAGAAGGCGGCAATCACTGCTGCTGTTACAGCCGCGGCAACAATGAAAGTATTTTGCTTCTTCATCGGGATTTTATGCCTCAAGAAATTTATACGCCCTTTTGGCGTCGTATTTTTCGATCTAATTATTAAGTGATTGGCCAGTCGTACCAGGGTTTTCAACAGGACTGGCCAGCGCCTTTGCCAGGCCAATAGGCCGGCAAGGAAATCTTTAAGCCGACAATTGTATCCGCCATGCCAAGCTCTGGGCAAGAAAATTTCCTGCCGTATATTCATGTCACCACACTGGGAGTAAACTGGCAGCAGTATCTTATTGGTCCTGGGAGAATAACTGTGAACGACCGCCAGGTCTGTGATTTTATTAATTCAGAGCTTGCAACACCTGAACCGTTGCGGGCGGAAATTGACCGTCACTACCACGCGGATGAAGCCAGCCTGGTACAAAAGCTGCTTGCGTCGGCCCGGCTCGAGCCTGCCGCTACAGATCGCGTTAATCAGCGCGCCCGTTCATTGGTCAGCGCCGTTCGGGCAAAAAAGGCCGAGCAGGGCTTGCTCGATGCATTTATGCAGGAATATGACCTTTCTTCGGAGGAAGGCGTCGTGCTGATGTGCCTCGCGGAGGCTTTGCTGCGGATTCCCGATGACGAGACTGCGGAGAAACTGATCGCCGATAAGCTGGGCGATGCAGATTGGGAGTCTCATCTTGGGAAAAGCTCTTCCATCCTGGTCAACGCGGGTACCTGGGGCTTGATGCTGACCGGCAAACTCGTGGCCTTGTCTGAAAACACCCGTAACAGTCTCAGGACCATACTGGGTCGGTTGATCAACCGCAGCGGTGAACCGATGGTGCGCACAGCGATTCGCCAGGCCATGCGTATCATGGGTCATCAGTACGTGATGGGCAGGAACATTGATGATGCACTGGACCGTGCCCAGCAGAAAAAAAACCGAATCTACCGGCATTCCTTCGACATGCTGGGTGAAGCGGCCCTGGCTGCTGAAGATGAAGACCGGTATCTGGAAGCCTATCGCACGGCAATCGCGGCGATCGGCTCGCGTGACAATTCTGAAGACATATTTGCTGCGCCGAGCATTTCGGTAAAGCTCTCTGCACTTCATCCCAGGTTTGAATTCAACCAACGCAAAAGGGTTCTGCGTGAAGTCGTTCCGAAGGTGCTGGAACTGGCACAGTTGGCGATGGCCAACCAGATAGCTCTGACCATTGACACCGAAGAGGCCGATCGCCTGATGCTGACTGTTGACGTGTTCAGCCAGGTATTACAGGATTCCAGCCTCAAAGGCTGGAACGGCCTGGGTCTGGCCCTGCAGACCTACCTGAAAAGCGCAGACGCGTTGATTGACTGGCTGGCCGAATTGTCATCGCGCAGCGGCCAGCGAATTCCCATTCGCCTGGTGAAGGGTGCGTATTGGGATACGGAAATCAAGCATTCGCAGGTAGAGGGTTTCCAGGGCTACCCGGTTTTCACGCGCAAGGCGAATACCGATGTTTCCTTTATCGCCTGTGCGAAGAAGGTGCTCTCCAACCGGCAGGCTTTTTACCCTCAGTTCGCAACCCACAACGCGCATACCATTGCAATGGTTACGGAACTGGCGGGCAACCGTCTCGATTACGAGTTCCAACGTCTGCACGGCATGGGGGAAGACCTGTACAGCATAATCATGTCCCAGGATGGTTTCCGTCACGCGTGCCGGGTCTATGCGCCGGTGGGCAGCCATGAAGACCTGCTGCCCTACCTCGTGCGCCGCCTGCTGGAAAACGGAGCCAATCAGTCTTTTGTCAATCGTCTGGTAGACGAAAATCTGCCGGTGGCAGAAGTTGCCGAAGATCCGATCGAAAAAGCGTCCAGTACCGATCCGATACCTCATCCCGCTATTCCCTTGCCCCGGAACCTGTATGGTGCGGAGCGATTGAATTCATCCGGGGTGAACCTGACAAGCGAGCTCGAACAGAGAGCGTTGGCGCTTTCCATGCAGCCATTTGCCCGTACGCGATGGGATGTAGACCCGTTGCTGGCCAGTGAATCCCGGGAAAAAGGCCCTATGCTGCCAATCGTCAATCCGGCCAGGCTCACTGATTCGCTGGGCCGGGTTCGCCAAACCAGTAAATCGGAATTAAACCAGGCTATTGCAGATGCGCGGGCGTATGCCCGGGAGTGGGACCGGACTGCAGCGAACGAAAGGGCGTCCGTGCTGGAAAAAACGGCGGATTTAATGGAGGAAAACCAGTCTGAACTAATGACCTTATGCGTTAGGGAGGCCGGAAAAACCGTCCATGATTCGGTGTCAGAGATCCGGAAAGCTATTGATTATTTAAGATATTATGCCTTGCAGGCCCGAAAAAATTTTAATTCACGCGTGATCCTGCCCGGTCCCACGGGTGAGGCCAATGAACTGAGTTTACACGGCAGGGGTGTCTTTGCCTGCATCAGCCCCTGGAATTTCCCCCTGGCCATCTTCACCGGTCAGGTTAGCGCCGCCCTGGCAGTCGGTAACACGGTCCTGGCCAAGCCGGCGGGGCAGACACCGGCCATTGCGTCAATGGCTGTTTCGCTGATGCACCGTGCCGGTGTGCCGAAGCAAGCTCTCCAGTTGCTGCCGGGTGATGGAGCCTCGGTCGGCGCCATGCTGATAGCCGATCCCCGTATTGACGGCGTGGCGTTTACGGGTTCAACTGAAACTGCAAGGCTGATCAATCGTACACTGGCGGTGAGGGACGCATCCATCGCAACGCTGATCGCTGAAACCGGTGGTCAGAATACGATGGTGGTTGATAGTTCAGCGCTTCCCGAACAGGTGGTCATTGATGTCATCAGCAGTGCATTCCACGGTTCCGGGCAACGCTGCGGCGCGTTGAGGGTCCTGTACCTGCAAGATGATGTTGCGGACCGGATAATGGCCTTGCTGGCCGGTGCGATGAATGAACTTGTGGTGGGTGATCCTCGCATGCTGGTGACGGATGTCGGACCGGTGATAGATCAAGTAGCGCTGGCCGCTTTGCAAAAGCACGCAGACCGTATGGAAAAAGAAGGCAGGCTGATTGCCAGGACCCCTGTGCCGCCAAACCTGGATGGTTATTTTTTCGCACCCTGTGCTTTCGAAATAGATACTATCAAGCAACTGGAAAGCGAGATGTTCGGCCCGATTCTGCATATTATCCGGTACCGCGCCCGTGATCTTGACCAGGTGATTGAGGATGTTAACGACACCGGTTACGGCCTGACCCTGGGTGTGCACAGCAGAATAGACCGCACCCAGAGGTACATAGCTGAACAGATCCGGGCCGGAAATTGCTACGTTAACCGCAATATGATCGGTGCGGTCGTGGGTGTACAGCCTTTTGGTGGTGAACGATTGTCCGGAACCGGACCGAAAGCTGGCGGTCCACATTACATGTTCCGTTTTGCAACGGAGCGAACGCTGACAGTAAACACCGCCGCGGTCGGTGGGAATGCCGGTCTCCTGGAACTGGACTAATTAACGAGGATCCGTTTTGTACCTGCAGTTTTTTGACCTTAAAGAAGCGCCGTTTTCGATCACTCCTGATCCGGCTTTCGTCTACCTGAGCGCTGCCCACCGGGACGCGTTGGCTCACTTGTTGTATGGTGTCGGCCAGGGCGGAGCGAGCGGTTTCGTTCAACTTACCGGTGAGGTGGGAACCGGCAAGACCACCCTGTGCCGCTGCCTGATGGAGCAGGTGCCTGAAAATACGCAGCTTGCTTTGATACTGAACCCCCTGGTGACACCAAAGGAATTACTGGCCACCATCTGTGAAGAACTGGGTTTGGAAATGTTGGGCATTGGGCACAGCAACAAGGCCATGGTTGATTCACTCAACCATTACCTGCTGGCGCAACACTCACAGGGCCGGCGGGTCGTGGTGGTGATCGACGAGGCTCAGAATCTCAACCCGGAAGCACTGGAGCAGGTGCGTTTGCTGACGAACCTGGAAACCACCAAGGACAAGTTGCTGCAGATGGTTTTGCTGGGCCAGCCGGAATTGCGGCAATTACTGCAACGGCAGGATCTCCGCCAATTGTCCCAACGAATCACGGCGCGTTACCACCTGTCGCCACTGGGGCAGGACGAATCATATGCTTATGTCCGGCATCGAATGAAAGTGGCGGGCGCCAGTCGAAACCCGTTTGGCAAACTGGCGCTACGAGCCCTGTACCAACGTTCGGCAGGTGTTCCCCGCTTGATTAACATCATAGCGGACCGTGCCCTGGCCGGCGCCTATGCGAAGGAATCTCATTCGGTGAGTGCGCGGCTTGTACACGAAGCGGCCAATGAAGTTCAGCCGAGTGAAACCCGGGTCCGGAGCAATCGTTGGCCCTGGGTCTTGGCGACGGCAGCGGTGGCGGCATTTGTTATCATCACGCTTGAGATGACCGGAGTAGCCCCGTTTGGAATTGAAAGCCCACCTCGCGCGGTGGAACCTGAACTATCAATAAATGAACCACTACTTGAGTTGCAGAATAGACCTTCGGAAATGCTTGAGGCTGCTGTCCCTGAATCTTCCCGAATCGAAACTTATAAAACGGATGCTGTTGGAGGTGTAAGTGAGTCTGCCGGCGTGCAGCATGCTCCCCTGGCGCTTCCCACTATCCTGGACAGGGACTGGCTGGATAGTCAACATGAGACAGCCTGGCAAGCTTTGGCGGACCTTTGGCATGACAGCAGCCGGGCCAATGAAATGCGCCTGGCCTGTGACGGTGTAGTCGCTACGGGCTACGCCTGCCTGCGGGAACGTGGCAGTTGGGCCCGGGTTCAGCAACTGGGGCTGCCAGTCCTGCTTGTTTTGCAGGGCGAAGAATCAAGATACCTGCTGTTGCGCGGAATGACGCAGGGTGGTTTACTGGTCGGAGACAAGCATTCCCCGCTGGAAGTTTCCCGTGCGGCGGTTGAGAATTACTGGCTGGGCGAGTTTTTTGTTCCCTGGCCACAAGCGCCGGACTGGCCGGGCCATATCCAACGGGGAGAAACCGGTGCGGCAGTGGACATCATTACAGAAATGGCCGGTTTTGCTGATCCCGCCTGGCTTGGTGGTAGTGTGTTCGATGAAAATTTCGAGTCCTGGTTGATGGCATTCCAGCGGCGTAATGGATTGAAGGCCGACGGTATCGTTGGCCCGAATACCTTGCTATACCTCATGGCGCCAACCATATCGGAACCTCGGTTGATCATTGCAGAAGATCAGAGATCGTAGACATGTCGATATTACTTGATGCATTGAAAAAGTCTGAAACGCAGCGTCAGCTGGGTAAAACGCCCACCATCCACACCACTGTCGAGGCTACTGACGCGGCAAAGGCGACGGAACAACAGTGGATTCCATTGTCCATGCTGGCTCTAAGCGCAGTTGCCATTGCCTGGTTTGGCTGGCAGCAGTTTCGCGAACCGGAAGCTACGCTGGATCAAGCTGGTGTTGATGTCGTGGCAATGCCCCTGGCGGTAGAAACTCCTGCTGTAGAATCCCCTTTGGTGGATACTCCCGCAGTAATAATCCCCGCTGTAGAAACTCCAGTGGTAGAAACTCAGGTTCCCGCTGAAAAAGCTGAACCCGGTAGCATGAAACCTAAAATCGGTGCTTCGTTGCGGAATGCAAAAAAAGATCTGGCCGATTCGACCACTCTCCCGGCCAGCAGTCCCGAAGAATACCGGGAGCGCAGGGAAAAATTGAGCCAGTCATTCAATTCATACGAGGTGGAAAAGGATACCGTAACTGACGCGGAAGCAGAGTTATCCCCGCCGACCGTCGCAAAGACTCCATCAGATCCGGCCACAAATCAGCCGCGCGTCGTAGAAGAAGCACCGGTTGCGACTCCGGCCCGGCGCTCTTCCAGCCTGCAACCACACAAATCCGAGCCGATCAGTTTCTGGCAAATACCCCAGGCATTGCGGGATGGTTTACCGGAATTCAGGATCAACGTGCTGGTCTACGCGGACAAACAGGAAGACCGTTTCTTGTTGATCAATGGCCAGAGACTGGTGGAAAAGGAAGAGCTCACTGACGGAGTTGTACTGGATGAGATTCGGCGTGACGGAGCCGTATTTCTCTACAGAAATTACAGATTTTTAGTGAAGAGCTGAAACCATTGACCAATGGCATTGTTACCAACTGGTCGGAAAGTCCGCCTCAAGCCCCTTTTGCCACCATTGGCATTTGCCTGGTATGCCTGGCGATTTTGTTGATTTATTACGGGATCAGCCCGGTTCTTCAACAGGCCATGATCGAAGCGGGTGGAACGCACCCATCCCGGCTGGCATTGCTGCTGGAACAATCCGCTGCTTCGTGGTGGGGTTGGCCAATATTAACGGTTGCCACCTCCATATTTATTCATGCAAACTGGTTGCACCTGGTGGGTAACCTGGCGTATCTGTGGGTATTCGGTATGCCTGTCGAACAACGCCTTGGTCACTTCGGTCTGCTGGCGATTTTCCTGCTTGGCGGGGCACTGGCCAACATGATTGTGACCTTGCGTGTTCCACAGCTTGATTCTCCCATTATCGGGGCCAGCGGGGCGGTTTCAGCCGTTGTGGGCGCTTATCTCGGGTTGTTCCCCAGGCGCAGGATCGGGTTGTTCCTGCCGCTCGGGCTTTATCTTCAATTTGCTCGGGTGCCGGCCCTGTTGGTGATCGGGTCGTGGTTTACGCTGCAGTTGCTTTATACAGTATTTGGCCCCATTAACGCTGCTGTGGCCTGGTGGACACATTTAACCGGCTTTGCACTGGGTTTGAGCATTACCCTGATGAGCAAAGCGCTGGTTCAAATTCGGCTATAATTCTGGAGCAGGTGGCGGCGAGCAAAATGGAAGACAAACCACTTTACAAGATTATTTTCCTCAATCACGGCAAAGTATACGAGCTGTACAGTGAGGGTGTGACTTCGAGCGGGCTATGGGGTTTTATCGAAGTTTCTGACCTGGTGTTTGAAACCGGTGAAGGGCTGGTTGTGGATCCCACCGAGGAAAAAATGCGCCAGGAATTTGAAAGCGCCAGGGTGCTGCACCTGCCCATCCAAAGCGTGCTGCGCGTGGAAGAGGTGGAAAAGCGTGGTCAATGCCTGATCCGCGACCGTAAATCCGGTGAGAAAGTCACCCCGTTCCCAATCTCACCCCCGAATCGTTCCCGATAGCTAAATCTCAGTTTCGAGCCAGGCTCTCCTCCACCGTGTCGCGGGATTCCCGTCCCTGCAGAGCTTCGATGATTGCCAGGGCGAAATCCATAACAGTGCCGGCGGAGCGTGACGTGATAATGCGCCCGTCACGCGTCACGGCGTTGCCGCTGATATTTGCGTGCTCTTCCGCCTGCAGGACCCCGGGATAAGCGGTTGCCTGCTTGCCATCCAGAATTCCGTTTCGCGCGAGAACCTTGGGTGCAGCACAAACAGCACCGACAAAGCGGCCGGATTCATTCATGGTTTTCAGCAGGGATGTCACGCGTTCGTCCGCAGCGAGATGATCACTTCCGGGCAGTCCCCCGGGCAGGGCGACCATGTCGTAATCCAGTTCCAAAGCATTATCGAGCGTCATGTCAGGCAGTATCCTGACTCCCCGGCTGGCTGTTACGGGCCCGTCATCCAGCCCGGCAGCGACCACCTCAATATCGGCCCGCCGCAGCAAGTCGATGATGGTTACAGCCTCTAGTTCTTCACAGCCCTGAGCCAAAGGTACAAGTACACGCGTCATAATTATTTCTCCAGTTTTGTTTAATCCGGGCCTGCCGGCCTGATGCTTCCGGAAAGTATGCCGGCGCCTTTGAGGATGCTGAGAGCTTCGTGCAGTGGAAAATCTTCTTCGGCACGAACTGATACATCGGGAATAATGGCTTTCACGTCCGTGTCGTTGTTCAGGTGCCGGTCAAGATCTGCTTCCCGAATTCGTTGATCATTCGCATCCACGATCTCCACCTGCTCGACAACAAGGTCCGGACGGATGCCCTTGGCCTGGATTGAGCGGCCGGATGGTGTGTAATACCTTGCGGTTGTCAGCTTGATCCCCGAGCCGTTCCTCAGCGGCAGCATTGATTGGACCGATCCCTTACCGAAAGTGCGTTCACCCACGATCAATGCACGGCCATGATCTTGCAGAGCACCGGCCAGCACCTCGGATGCTGAAGCTGAACCCCGGTCTACCAGTACAACCAGGGGTACTCCAGGCAGCCATTCTCCTTCGCTTGCCCTGAATTTCAATTGCATGGTGGCGTTCCGTCCCCGAGTGGAAACGATCAGGCCTTCATCTAGAAAGCCGTCAGCCATTTCCACAGCCGGATGGAGCACGCCGCCCGGGTTGTTTCTCAGATCGATAATCAGGCCACGCAATACGATGCCGTCCTGCCTGATTGATTCCAGGGATTCCTCCATATCTGTTGCTGTGTTTTTATGGAAAAACGAGACTCGAAAATAACCATACTGTTCATCCAGCAACTCGAATCTCATGGTCGGGATGTTGACATATTCCCGAATCAATTCCACTTTGCGCTCTTTGGCGTCAGGACCTGGTGGCAGAATGGTGAGCGTGACAGTGCTGCCCGGCTCGCCCTGAATTTCGTCGATTGCATCTTGCAAAAGGCGGCCTCTGACCGGGTTTCCGTCGATTGCTGTGATGATGTCTTTCGGATTGATACCACCTCTGTCGGCCGGGCTGGGAACAATGACGCTGCGGATTACTATTTTCTGGCCCTGTATTCCAACATCAACACCGATACCGCTGTAGCGGCCACGTGCCGAGTCGTTCAGCTGTTTGTAATTATCGTCAGGCAGATAGGACGAGTGTGGATCCAGTTCTGACAGCATGCCGTTGATGGCGGCATTCAACAGTGTCTTGTCATTCACTTCCTCGACGTAATTTCTACGAATCTGGTTAAACACATCCGTGAAAGTTCGCAGGTCATCCAAAGTGAGTTGAGTTTCGCCTGATCCAGGCACTGCCTGCACAACTTCATCCGGATTTTCCTGGCAAACGGCCACGGAAGCGAAGGCCAGTAACACAAAGGCAACAAAAATTGATTTGTACATTTAAACAGTTTTTCCCTATGCAGTAATTTTTATCTGGTGAGCCAGGCGGCAGGATCAACGGATTTGCCGTTTTTCCTCAACTCGAAATACAGGCCCTGCTCATCACCGGTGCGTATACCGACTACGCTGATGACTTCACCGGGTTCTACCCAGTCTCCCACTTCATACAACAGGCTCTCATTATGCCCGTAGAGACTCATGAAACCCTCGCCATGGTCGATAATCATCAACAGGCCATAACCGCGGAGCCAGTCAGCGAAGGCTACGCGGCCATATGCGATGGTGCTGACTTCACTGCCTGCCATGGCCGTTATGAGCCAGCCCTGCCAGTGTAAACCACCACCCCGGCTCTGGCCGAAAGCATGACGTACGGGGCCCTTTACAGGCATGGGGATACGCCCCTTTTGTCGCGCAATACCCAGGTGTTTGCCCAGGTCCGCCGGAATATCCGCCAGCACGTCAGTGAGGCGCTCCAGCAACGTTTCAAGATCCTGCTGGTTGCGTTCCAGTTCCCTGAGCCGTGACTCTTCATTATCGATTCGCTCATCCAGTTCCGCAAGCAGGATCCTGCGCTGTTTGCGTTGCTGATCCAGTTCGTCCATTACTGCACGCTGCTCTGTTTGAACCATTTCAAGTCGCGATAGTTCCTGATCGATAGATTGTTGCATGGCGTCGAGGGTATTTATAGCCTCCTTCAATCCGGATATTTTCGAAACCTGTGCCCGGTTGATGTAGTCATAATAGGCCAGCATGCGGCCCAGTTGCGCGGGGCTGGCCTGATTGAGAATCAACTTCAACCTGGACTGACTGTCCAGCCGGTAAGAAGCCCTGATTTGTTCCGCCAACTGGTCGTGACGCCGCTCCAGCCTGACCAGGTAGTCATTCCTCTTGCGTTCCAGCCCGGCCAGTTCGTCCAGGTGTGACCGGCGTTGCTTTTCCAGTTTTCGGAATTCCAGGTTGGCTGCCTGGATATGAAGGTCAACTTCACGCAGCCGTGTATGTTCATTAGCGTGCTCGGCCCTTGAACTTTCCAGTTTTTTCTGCAGTATCCCGATTTCTTGCCTGACGCCTTCCAGGGCGGACTCTGCTTTTGTTCTTTCCCCGTCAGTTTGTGCGGCCACCGGCCCGGAGCAGCACAACGCGCTGTAACAAATGACAGCGATCACTGATTGTGTGAAGCACCAGCAGGCCCTTGTGTTACCCCACATCACCTGCCAGGTCCGTTAGCCCGCATCCTTTGGGCAATATGCGGGTTAGAGGGCTGCCGGTCATTTCCCCGGGTTGACTCAATCCCAGGAGATAGAGCATTGTCGGTGCAATGTCCCGGAGAGAACCGGTTTCGGCATTCGTTGCCGGCCGGCCATGGTACAGGAAAGGTACAAGGTTCATGGTATGGGCGGTATGACTTTGTCCCGAGGATTCATCCAACATTTGTTCCACGTTGCCATGGTCTGCTGTGATCAGCATTTCCCCGCCGGTTTCGTCAATCGCAGCGGTTACTCTGGCAAGGCAGGCATCGACTGATTCTACAGCGCTTATTGCAGCGGTCAGGCTGCCCGTATGCCCTACCATGTCTGGGTTGGCCACATTACAAATGATGACATCGTATTTGCCTGAGTGAATGGCTTCGACCAGCCGCCTGGATAATTCCGGCGCGGACATTTCGGGCTGCAAGTCATAGGTGGCGACATCGGGGGAAGGGATCAGGACCCTGTCTTCCAGATCGAAAGGAGTTTCTTCTCCCCCGTTGAAGAAAAATGTCACGTGGGCATATTTCTCGGTTTCTGCAATGCGTAACTGGCGCAAGCCGTTTCTCGCCAGTTCTTCACCTAACAGGTGAGGCAAGGTTTCCGGCGGAAATGCCACGGAGGCTGGCAACCCGTCTTTGTATCGAGTCATGCACACGAATTCAGTGAGTTTTATTTTTCGCCTGTCAAAGCCGTCAAACGGCTCGACCACGAAAGCCATGGTCAGCTCCCTGGCCCGGTCAGCACGAAAGTTGATGAAAATAATGCTGTCGCCATCGTGAACGCCAGCTGGATTTGCAATGAGGGTAGGCTGGACGAATTCATCGTTTTCGCCGCGCTCATAGGCCTTGTGCAGTGCATCGATGGCTGAATTTGCTGTGATGCCGGATTGACCGCTTGTGATTGCGTTATAGGCGCGTTCCACGCGTTCCCAGCGCTTGTCGCGGTCCATGGCGTAATATCTGCCGGTGACGGTACAAATTCTGGCGCCGGGAATCCCGTCAACGAGTTTCTGCATTCGTTCAATGGAGGGTTGTGCACTGCGCGGTGGTGTATCTCTGCCGTCCAGGAAAATGTGAATTGCGATGGACTGTGCACCGCGTCCGGCCGCCAGCTTTACAGTTTCCAGGAATTGGTCCTCGTGGCTGTGAACGCCGCCCGGTGAAAGCAGGCCCATGATATGCACGGTGCAATCAGATTCCCGGATTGCGTCAATGGCCCGGCCCAGTTCGGCGTTTTGATGGAAGCTGCTGTCACGGATGGAATGTTTGATTCGCGTATAATCCTGGTGAACGATCCGGCCTGCACCGATACTCATGTGACCGACCTCGGAATTTCCCATCTGGCCCCGGGGCAGACCCACCGATTCCCCCGAAGTCTGGATCAGGCCGCGCGGGTCATTGTTCCAAAGCTTGTCCCAGCATGGTGTATTGGCCAGGGCAATGGCGTTATTATCCGGTTCGGCACGATATCCCCAGCCATCCAGTATCATTAATACAAGAGGCCTGTGGTTCTTTTTACTATTCATTCGGGCCCCGGATAAAGGAGTTTTCATTGATAATCAGACCTTGCATTTTGATGTTATCGACTCCAGATGGGAGTGGCCACGGGCAGGTGGATTATGTGAGCGAAATATGATTTGCTGGATACGGCAATTATTCCATATACCGGGTGAATAAACAGAAGAAGTTTGTGCTATTTACTGCAAATTCGCTGGACCGTTGATTAGACTGGCCAATGAAACGTCAAGAGAAAAAGAAATGGATCAAGTAATCGAATTCGTGGGAAACAATGCATTGCTGGCCGGCGGATTTGGCGCTGTTTTGGCGTTCCTGGTCTATACCGAGGTAATGCGCATGGTCCGGGGCTTGAAAGAACTGTCACCCGCGCAGGCCGTGCCCTGGATAAATGATCCCGATGCCGTGGTTATTGATGTGTCAGCGGCTGCTGATTTCAACAGGGGGCACATCGTGGATGCACGTAATTATCCGGCCTCCCGTCTTGCCAAGCCCGATGCGGAAATACTGAAGCTCAAGGACAAGAAATTGCTGCTGGTCTGCAAAAGCGGCCCAACTGCTGTTCCGGCAGCCATTAGTATGATGAAAATGGGCGCCAGTAATGTCGCCGTATTGAAGGGTGGAATGATCCAGTGGCGCAGTGACCAGTTTCCGGTGACCACGAAATAGGCATCGTCAACTGCCCTGGAACAGAAGGATAATTTGTAGCAGATACTATTGGCCTGGATGCTGCTGGTCATAATCCAGGCCAGGTGTGATAATTCCCATTTCGCCACTCTGGGAAATGAGTGGTCCAATTTAAAATGAGTGATTTAAACATGTCAGAAGAGCAAGATCAGGTAATGACGCAGGAAGACGTTGCTGCGGCGCAGTTTCAGATCCAGAAGCTATACGCGAAAGATGTATCTTACGAGTGTCCGAACGCACCGCAGATATTCCAGGAAGCAGGTCAGGCGGATGTAAAGATGAGCCTGGCCCAGCGCGTGGATGACCTCGGTGAAAACCTGCATGAGGTGGTGCTGACCGTTACTGTTACTGCCACGATAGATGAAAAGACCGCATACCTGGCCGAAGTGGCACAGGCAGGAATTTTCATGATGAGTGGCTTCAATGAGCAGACGGCTCACGCGGTGATGAACACCATGTGTCCCAACACCCTGTTTCCATATGCACGACGGGCCATTTCTGAGCTGGTTTCCGACGGGGGGTTTCCGCCACTCACGCTGCAGCCGGTAAATTTTGACCAGTTGTACGGTCAGCGTATGCAGGAATTGGCGCAACAACAACCCGGCGCACAATCCGGTGAAGCAGTTACTGACCAGGGGAACGTTGAAGTCGTAGATGCGGAGTTCCCAAAAGAAGACTAGTCCGCATATGGCTCGAAGGCGGACGAATAATTGACTGATTTTGAATATTTTGAATGTTTATGGCTAGTGCTCTGTCAAGCCCAAATTGTTGGATTCAGAGCTACCCAGATGTTCCAAGACAAGGCGCAGTCAGCAGGAAATGGCACGTCCTTTTCAAGGACTGCAACACAGTATTGGAGCATCTGGGTAGCTCCCTTCGGGCATGCCGTGAAGCGGTCGTTCGCGGTGTTACGCCTCTGGGCAAGGACCAGTCATTGCCGGTGAGACGTGCCTGGCGCCCAACCACTTCACGACTCGCTGAACCCAACAATTTGGGCTTGACAGAGCACTAGGTTGATTGTCATGCGGAAAATACGGTTTGTATGAGTGCTGATACAACAGCTGCTGTACCGAAAGGCGATGTGAGTAGCGTCGCCGTTTTAGGTGCGGGATCATGGGGCACAGCACTGGCCATGCAATTGGTCCGGGGTGGGACTCGCGTATTGCTTTGGGGTAGAAACCCCGCACATGTTGACGCAATGAAAGTGGCTGGATGCAACCAGCGCTTTCTGCCTGATATACGGTTTCCTGATGGTCTGGAACTGGAATCAGTCCTGGAAAATGCGGTGCGTTCCACCGACGAGGTACTGATTGTGGTTCCCTCCCACGCCTTTGTTGAAGTTATCTGTCAGATTGAACCCTGGCTGAGGCCTGGTCAGGGTATTTCATGGGCCTGTAAAGGCCTGGAGCCGGGCACCGGTCATTTTCTGCACGATGCGGTTATGCAGGCGATTGGCACGGAACGTCCCATGGCTGTGGTTACCGGGCCATCTTTCGCTACCGAAGTGGCCGCCAACCTGCCGACTGCGGTCACGGTAGCCGGAACAGTTCCGCGTTACTGCACCCGGATTGCCCAGGCTCTTCACGGCGGCAATTTTCGTGCTTATACCAGTGACGATATTGTTGGTGCTGAACTGGGGGGCGCCGTTAAAAATGTGTTGGCCATCGCGACAGGGATCAGTGATGGCATGGGGCTTGGTAATAACGCCAGGGCTGCGCTGATTACCAGGGGCCTGGCTGAGATGATGCGGCTCGGGCGAATACTGGGTGCCCAGGAACAAACCCTGATCGGACTGGCGGGAATGGGAGATCTTGTTCTGACCAGTACGGGCGACCTTTCGCGAAATCGTAGACTGGGTCTTGCGTTGGGCGCCGGCAAGTCGGTGGAAGAAGCCATTGCAGAAATTGGCCAGGTCGTAGAAGGCGTCAGTACTGCCGAAGAAGTCTGGCGTCTGGCCCGGCGCCACGGCGTGGATATGCCGATTTCAGAACATATCAACGGCATCATTCACAAAGGTTGGGATCCCAGCCGGAGTGTTCGTGAACTGCTTGCCCGCGAACAAAAACCAGAAAACATCTAACCCGCATATAGCTCGAAGGATTCGGGATTCAGAATGGAGCTGGCCGATTAGTGCTTAATCCAGTGCGCCAAAATCCTGCTGCCTCAGTGCCTCGTAAAGGGCTATGGCTACCGTGTTGGACAGATTGAGACTGCGGCTGGATGGGTGCATGGGTAAGCGTAAAACATGATCAAGGCCCACTTGCTCAAGAATTTTTCCGGGCAATCCGCGCGTTTCCGGGCCAAACAACAAGGCGTCATTTTCCCGGAACATGACCTGGTCGTAACGTGTATCGCCCCGGGTTGAGATCGCCCAAAGACGTATCCCAGGATTAGCGTGCATGAAACAATCCCAGTTTACATAACGCGTTACATCAGCCATGTCGCGGTAGTCGAGCCCGGCCCGGCGGAGCCGGGCATCGTCCAGAACAAAACCCAAAGGCTCCACCAGGTGCAGTCGGGCGCCGGTATTGGCGCACAAGCGAATGATGTTGCCTGTGTTCGGTGGAATCTCCGGTTGATACAGGACGATATTGATCAAGAGCGTAATTTTCCTGACGGTTCCGGGGAACCATACATTAAGCACACAAAGATGTGATGAAATAATGCTTTTGACCGGGACCGGATTTGCGCTTAATTTCGGTATACGTCATGGATTTTTGCATTTGCGACGAAGCGAAATCCCGCAACGATGCGGATTTCAGCGTTCCTGTTAAAAGAAGAGGCCGAGGACAAAAATGCTGCAAACTATGTATCTGTATGAAAAATAATAAAAAATGATAGAAAATTCTAAAATTGTTTTATCGGGAGGACATTTGACAGCATTGAGTCATGGGGGTATTGTCTACCCCGCTGACACAATATCTTGTGTCTTATAAAAATACAGAGCACAATACATTGTGCCGTATAAACAAACAAAACCAAATGATTACACGGAAAATTTAATGAACAGCGTGCAGGTTGAGGTCATTGGCACTGATTCAAAAGAAATTCCTTTCCAGGACGCGTCCCTGGATATCTGGGATAAAAAATACCGCCTGAAGTCAAAGTCTGGCGAAATCATCGACCAAACCATGGACGAAACCTACCAGCGGGTTGCACGTGCCCTGTCAGATGCAGAAGACACAGACAAAAACAGGGAAAAGTGGTACACGTCGTTCCTGTGGGCTCTTCGTCGAGGCGCCATCCCGGCTGGAAGAATAATTTCCAACGCCGGAGCACAAGAGCACAAGCCGGCTACATCGACCATTAACTGCACCGTCTCCGGAACCATCTCGGATTCCATGAACGGAATTCTGGACAAGGTGCATGAGGCGGGTCTGACCCTGAAAGCAGGTTGCGGTATAGGCTATGAGTTTTCCACGCTCCGTCCGAAAGGTGCCTATGTGTCCGGCGCCGGTGCTTATACTTCGGGTCCGCTCAGCTTTATGGATATTTACGACAAGATGTGCTTCACGGTTTCCTCCGCAGGAGGTCGTCGTGGAGCGCAGATGGCCACATTTGAAGTCAGTCATCCTGACGCCATGGAGTTCGTGAGAGCCAAGCGGGAAGACGGTCGGCTGAGGCAATTCAACTGTTCCCTGTTGATTACGGATGAGTTCATGCAAGCCGTGGCGGAGAATCAGGACTGGCCGCTGGTGTTTCCGGTCAGCGATACCGAAGCGCTTGAACTTGACCTTGATGATCCGGGGCAGGTTGTTTGGCGTGAATGGCCGGAAACAAATGGTTACGTCATCAGGGATGATGGCCTGGTGGCATGTCGTGCTTATAAAACCGTACCGGCGCGCCGTATGTGGGACATGATCATGTCTTCCACCTACGATTTTGCGGAGCCGGGTTTTATCATGGTTGACCGCATCAACGAGATGAACAATAACTGGTTCTGTGAAAATATCAGGGCCACGAATCCATGCGGCGAACAGCCCCTTCCACCCTATGGAGCCTGCCTGTTGGGCTCGGTAAACCTGACCCGTTTTGTTGAGCATCCGTTTACAGAAGAAGCCTGTTTTAACTGGGAGGAATACCACAAGGTGGTGCGGGTCTTTACGCGTATGCTTGATAACGTTGTAGAGATCAATGGGCTGCCACTTGATAAGCAACGTAAGGAGATTGCCCGCAAACGCCGGCATGGCATGGGTTTCCTTGGCCTTGGTTCTACGCTGACGATGCTTTGCATGAAATACGGTTCTCCTGAATCCCTTGAGTTTACGGAAAAAGTGGCTCGTGAAATGGCCTTGGCTGGCTGGGAGGAAGCACTGGAACTGACCAGGGAAAAGGGCGCTGCCCCGATCATGGAAGAGTCCTTCGAGGTCACTGGCGATATGCTGCGCCGCAGGCCGGAAATGCGGGTGGACGGATACAAGGTGGGTGACAGTGTAAAGGGTAAGGTGCTCCACGCCAGGTACAGTCGTTACATGCAACGGGTGGCCGGGCATGCGGCGGAGTTGGTGGATGCGCTGGCTGAAGAAGGAGCGCGTTTTACGCACCATACATCCATAGCTCCCACGGGGACGATCTCCTTGTCCCTGGCAAATAACGTTGCCAACGGAATCGAGCCGAGTTTCGCCCATCACTACAGCCGTAATGTGATCCGCGAGGGCCGTAAAACCAAGGAAAAAATTGAAGTCTACAGTTATGAACTCCTGGCTTATCGCACTCTGGTGAATCCCCGGGCAATGCCGGGTGCAAAGGAAGAATCCTCAAAATTGCCGGACTATTTCATCACGGCGGAAGACATTTCCCCGGTTGAACATGTTGATATCCAGGCAGCCGCGCAAGAGTGGATCGACTCATCTATTTCGAAAACGGCAAACGTGCCGACTGATTTTCCTTATGAGGAATTCAAAGAAATCTACACATATGCTCACTCGAAAGGCCTTAAGGGTTGTACTACTTTCCGGTTCAATCCCGAAGTATTTCAGGGCGTGCTGGTGAAAGAAAAGGATCTGGAAAACACCACTTACCGCTTTGTGCTGGAAGATGGTGATACGATACAAATAGCCGGTAATGAAGAAGTCGAATATGACGGCGAGAAGCATACTGCGGCTAATCTGTTCGATGCATTAAAGGAAGGTTATTACGGCAAATTTTGAAACTACTCAACAGGAGATGGCAGAGGCACGTATTAAAGAGGCGAAGATTATCGTCATGGGACAAGGGACAAGGATGGATCTACCAAGCAACACGGACGTTAAAAGCAATAAGCGTCAGGGATAAAGTGGCGGCCAGGGAAGTATTGGGATCCGCCAAAAATTAGGGAGGTGTTACGTACAGGGACGTACGCCTCTTTTTTCAGAGTTTCCAAAATTGTTGTTAACGAGCCCGGAGTCCGGGCATGCAAGGTTGAGACATCATGGGTATCAAGATTGAAACTAAAATTGTCGGCTACGAGGTCGTCAAGGAAGAAGAGACAGTTGCGTTAGCGAAGGTTAAGGTTGATAAGGGGGAGCGTCTATCAGCAAAAGTCATCCACATGACCGAGCAAATTGCCCGGCCGGAAGGTATGGAAGCTTTGGAGGGCTCAACCTACAAAATTAAGACACCACTGGATGATCACGCCATGTACGTGACCATCAATGACATGGTTCTCAATCAGGGTACAGAACACGAACAGCGCCGGCCGTTTGAAATTTTTATCAATTCAAAGAATATGGATCACTTCCAGTGGATCGTGGCCCTGACACGCCTGATGTCTGCTGTTTTCAGGAAAGGTGGTGATGTCACTTTTCTTGCTGAAGAATTGCAAGCCGTGTTTGATCCCAAAGGAGGATATTTCAAGCCCGGAGGCAAGTTCATGCCTTCCATCATCGCTGAAATCGGGGCTGTCATTGAGCACCACCTGCAAAAAATCGGTTTGATGGAAAAAGATGAGTTATCAGAACAGCAGCAACTTGTCCTTGATCAGAAGCGTGCCGAAGCAGAGGCCTCAGAGCAAAAAAAAACGATAGCCGACACGAATTCTGACGGCTCGTATCCGGTAGCGGCAACCTTGTGTAACAAGTGCCACACCAAGGCCGTGGTGATCATGGATAATTGTGCGACCTGTCTATCCTGCGGTTATTCCAAATGCGGTTAGCTTCTGCCCCAGTCCCCGTCATACTGCATTAACCAGCATATTTCATGAGTTGCCGGACTTGTCGGCGAATGAAGTGCTGGTACCTCTCTAATCCATAGCGGGTTTCATTTGTGAATGATCACTGACACCTGGCACGGATATTTTCTTTGGGCGGTCGTCTGTTATGGCGGGCTGTTGATGGCCCTGGTTGGGGAATATCGTAGTAGTACAACTGTCTCCATTACCGGGAAACTTTTTGCAGCTACGGCCTATATTGCCGCGGCCTTATCACTTGGGGCAATGTTGACTTCGTATGGCAGGATCATGCTGCTTGGAATGGGGTTTTGCTGGCTGGGCGATCTGTTTCTGGTTTCCAGGCAGAGTCGTATGTTGTTCCTGGCGGGCCTGGTCAGCTTCCTAGTGGGACATATGGCGTATACAGTGGCATTCGCCGTGCGAGGAGTTGATGTCGTGGTGGTGGCGATTTCACTGGGTCTGATGGCTGTATTTGCCTGGCGGGCTGTCGCCTGGTTGCATCCCCATATTAATCAGAAAATGCGTGTTCCAGTGTGGCTGTACCTGGCGGCGATATCCGTCATGATGGTCATGGCTGCCGGCACCCATGCTTCTGAACATAATACGTTCATTTTGCTAGGCGCCATATTGTTTGTGCTTTCCGATCTGGCGGTTGCCCGGAACCGTTTTGTGGACCCGGCTTTTATCAACCGGGCCATTGGTCTGCCGCTTTATTTCACTGCACAACTCTTACTGGCCGCCTCCGTGATGATCCCGGTATAAATACACAGCCAGTCCGCATATTGCATGAGTTGCCGGAGTTGTTGACGATTTGGGGCGTGACCATGGGAGGTATCGGATACCTGCATACAGGCAGCCGATACCTCCTGCGGGCAAATACGTGTCGCCGGTAATGCCGACTCAAGCAATATCAATATGCGGTCCAGCAGTTAAAAATTTGCTTCTCATACTGGCCGCTTTGTGACAGATTAACCGGGTTATGGAAGGTATATCTCCAGTGTTTCTGCATTTTTTATGGTTGATACCTCTCGTCCTGTTGATTGTTTATCTGGGTTCGCCCCGGTTCAAGGGGACGATGGGAGAAGCCCGGGTGGGGCGTGTGCTGGCAGCGATGCTGGAGAGCAACCGTTACACCGTGCTCAACAAGGTGATTCTTCCCAGTAACGGCGGAACAGTACAGATTGATCACGTAGTGATATCGAAGTTTGGGATTTTTGTTATTGAAACGGTATTTCTTCGCGGCTGGATTTCCGGTGCTGAATTCCAGGACCGGTGGAAACAACACCGGTTTAATCGCTTTTCCCGGTTTCATAATCCCATGCACCAGAATCATCTGAACGTGGAGGCGATTGCCCGTTTGTTGCAGTTCCCGGAGTCGAGGTTTCACTCTGTCGTGGTTTTTATGGGACACAGCGGTTTCAAAAAGAGCATGCCGTTCAATGTATTGCCGGCTGAGAAATTGATTTCATACATCCGCAAGCGCACGGAAAATATATTGACTGAAGACCAGGCCAGGAACGCACTCACCGGGCTTGAACAAGCCCGGCTCAGGCCCCGTGTGGGAATATTGGCTGATCCCTGGGTATTGCTCCGCCTGGTTTTGCTTGTTGTCCTGGTGGCTGGCGCCTGGGCCTCCTTTCATGATGAGGTGAGTCAATGGGTAAACGCGATGAAAATACGTTCGGAGATGAGGTCTTCTCCCGAGAAATTTCACCCTGATGGTCAACTCAAGACAGAGCAGGAACTATGGCAGGACTCACTGATCTGCGCCTGGTCAGTGGATGCCGGGCGTTGCTCCTGTTACGAACCGGGCGGATCAAAAGTCGATCTGGATCAGGAAAAATGCCGTTCGCTGGCCGAGAAAGGGTCGATTCTCAAGCAATAACGGTGGGCCCGCATAGTGCACGCTAGGAGTTCTTTTTATCCCTGGCCGCACCTATCAGGCTGGCTACTATAATGGCAAAGTAGAACATTCCCGTCACCGCTTCCAGGATCACCAGGACTTTGGCTATCGGGGTGACGGGGCTGATATCCCCATAACCAAGGGTCGTCAGCGTAACAAAACTGAAATAGGTCATGGTGGACAGGGAATAAATCCAATTTTCCGGCTCCACCCCCCTGATGGCTTCCGGGGACAGTTGAATAAGAAACGTATAAAGGATGGCCCAGATGAACCCGAGGATAAGATACAAGGCAACCGAGCCAGTGATGATATTGAGATCGACATGGCCCGTGAGCAGCACCTTATTCCCTACCAGCCAGGCTGCAGACACAAAAAATGTCAGCAGCAGAAACATGTATACGAAATTGAAATTCTGATAACCGCTTACATTACGTGCGATAGTGGCCAGCACCATGATTCCAATCAGAATCAGTAGCCCTTTTCGCCAGGGTCGATCTTCCCGCAGGCCGATTAAGGACAAAAGCAAAAGAATAATACTGCTGTATTCAAGGATCCAGAACGAGACACTCTCAGGAAATTCAGAAGTGAATGCTCCAGTTAGCAACATTCCCACCAATGCAGCCGTCAGCCAGAAAAAATGATTTTTCCTGATAAGATTTTTCATGGGTTCAAGCCAGTGTCAGCGCTTACGTCCGCCGGGGATTTGAAATTAAAAACCAAGATGTTCATTTCAGTCAATGCTTCCGTGAAACAGCAATTAAGCAGTATATTGTCACCGAAGACAATGACCTTGGAAACCCTCCGGACTCTTTAAATGGCAAGCAGTACACTAAATTTGCTTCGGCGCATTCAGAAATGGCCGGCCGGCCTGTGGATTTTTTCGAGACTGGTATGTCTCAAAGCACCGTATTTTGCTTCGATCCGGCCTGTTTTTATCCAGCTTGAACCGGGTTGCGCAAGAGCTCGAATCAAAAAACGCCGGGCGGTGACTAATCACCTGGGCACTGTCCATGCAATCGCCATGGCCAATCTCTGCGAATTTGTAGGCGGTATCCTGATGGACATCAGTATTAATCCGGAGATGCGCTGGATCCCCAGGGGAATGAATATCCGTTACCTGGCCCTGGCAAAAACCAGCCTGACAGCCGAGTGCAAAATCGAAGACTGGGATTGGTGTGAACCGCAGGATGTTCTGTTGAAGGTAACCGTTAGCGATGAATCCGGTAACATTGTTTCCGTAGCCGAGATTCCAATGTATATTTCACGCAGGCCGTCCTTGAAGAAAAACCATGTACCTGACTCAGGAGTTGATAGCAAAAAAACGTGATGGTGTGGCCCTTGGTGCAGATGAGATTGCTGCATTCGTTCAGGGTGTGACTGCACAGACGGTCTCCGACGCGCAGATTGCCGCATTTGCCATGGCTGTCTGGTTCCGGGGCATGGACCCGGGTGAACTGAAATCCCTGACACTCGCCATGCGGGACAGTGGTGAAGTCCTGCGCTGGCACGAACTGGGGGGTCCGGTGCTGGACAAGCATTCAACCGGCGGTGTCGGTGACCTCGTCAGCCTGGTGCTTGGTCCGGTAGTGGCTGCTTGTGGCGGGTTCGTGCCGATGATTTCCGGCCGCGGACTTGGTCATACGGGAGGTACGCTGGATAAATTGGAAAGCATTCCGGGTTTTAATACATCTATAGCCATCAAGCAATTTCAACAATTGGTGCAAATCAATGGAATTGCCATCATCGGGCAAAGTGAAAAGCTTGCCCCAGCAGACCGGCGGCTCTATGCAGTACGCGATGTCACGGCCACGGTTAATTCTGTTCCGCTGATAGTTGCCTCCATACTCTCCAAAAAACTGGCGGAGGGTTTGGATGCGCTGGTAATGGACATCAAGCTGGGTTCCGGTGCATTCATGCGGGAAATCGGGGAAGCCAGAAAGCTGGCGAAAGAGATTCGCCGGGTCGCCACGGACTCAGGTCTGCCCTGTAACGTGCTGATCACGGATATGAATACTCCGCTCGCATGGTCAGCTGGAAACGCCCTGGAGGTCCGCGAAGCGATTGAATTTCTGACCGGCAGGCCACGGCACGAGAGACTTCACGCCGTAGTCGAGGCCTTAGCCAGCGAGATGCTTGTACTGGGGAGAGTGGCTGCCAACAGGTCCGATGGAAGGAACAGGGTGCAGAGTTCGCTGAATTCAGGCGAAGCAGCTGAACGTTTTGCTCGTATGGTGGCCAGCCAGGGAGGACCGCCTGATCTGCTTGACCGGCCTGAAAAACATCTGCCGTCCGCGTCTATATCCAGGCCGGTGTTCCTGAATTCACCAGGGGTTGTCACTTGCATGGATAAGCAGTCGATAGGCTATGTCGTTGTGCACCTTGGCGGCGGCCGGCAACGTGTTGAGGACAGCATTGATCCGGCCGTGGGCCTGTCGGACCTGTGTTCGGTGGGCCAGCAACTGGATGAGCATACTCCGCTGGCGACCATTCACGCTTCATGTGAATCAGATTGGCAGCAGGCGGCGGCCAGGTTGAAGTCTGCGATCCAAATGGATGGACCATCATCAGCGGCACAGCCGGTTATCTATGAACGAATCGATGGAGTGCAGATGTCATGAAACCCGTACCGGAAATGGTCGCACTGCTTAAGTCACATGCAAAAAATGCGGCCTCACGATCTTACTCACCCTACAGCAAATTCAAGGTAGGGGCCGCAGTAATCGGGGAGGGGGGCGAGATCTTCGCCGGGTGCAATGTCGAGAATGCATCCTATGGATTGACCCAGTGTGCTGAACGCAATGCAATCAGTGCGGCAATAGCCGGCGGTTTGCGTGCTGGAACCCTGAAATCCCTGCTCGTGTATACGCCCGGGGAACATGTGTGTCCACCCTGCGGCGCCTGCCGCCAGGTCATGCATGAAATGATGGCGGAGGAGAGCCAGGTCATTTCTTGTTGCGACGGGGGTGGATTCAAAGCCTGGACCAGGAAGGAGTATTTACCTGATCCTTTTGTGCCTGAAATTTCTGAGGGATAAAAGCTTTCTTGTTATCAGGAGATCCAATGAAATCAGCTAATTTGAAATTCTCTATCCTTGCCTTGTTGTTTTTGTTGTCAGTTGCTTTTTTGAATACGGCGATGGCAGATGAGGAAAGTAAAGGTGAAGGGTCCAGCCCGGTAATGAATTTGCCGTTTTCCGATGCTGTCCGGGCTGGTGATCTGTTGTTCCTTTCGGGCAATATCGGTGTCGTTCCCGGTACGCTGGAGTTGGCGCCCGGAGGAATCAGGGGCGAAACCCGCCAAACCATGGAGAATATCAAGGCCACCCTGGAAAAATATGATTCATCCCTGAACGAGGTGGTTAAGTGCACGGTGTTCCTCGCGGATATTTCGGACTGGTCAGCGATGAATGAAGTCTACATCAAGTATTTTCCGGTCAAGCCTCCGGCCCGCAGCGCACTCGGCGCCAACGGCCTGGCGCTGGGGGCTCGTACCGAGATTGAATGCATCGCAACGGTTTCCGATTGATCAGCGAAACTTCAGGCGATGTGCGGTCTAAAGGGGCTGTGCCAGGTGTAAAACCTTGGCGCCCACGATATGCGCTTGCTTAAGCTCAATTAATGCCGTATTGGCCTCTTCGAGAGCATATTGCGTCACTTGGGGCTGCAACGGAATTTGCGCAGCCAGGCGCAGGCATTCCCGCACATCCTTGCGGGTGACATTTGCCACCGACCGGATCGATTTTTCCCGCCATAGATGACGCTCGTAGTCCAGTTGCAGCAGCAACTCCTGGTCACCCGCCTCTTTTCGAATGGCATTGATGACCAGGCGCCCACCGGGGGCCAGGTTTTCCATTGCGGATAAAACAGGGAGCCAGGCTGGCGTTGTATCGATAATCGAATCAAGTAATTCAGGTGGCCGGTCACGGGTATCCCCCGTCCAGAAAGCGCCCAGCTTTGCGGCAAATTCCCGTTCTTTCCCGCTGCGTGCAAACACGTAAATTTTGGTGTCCGGATACAGGTGCTTCGACATTTGCAAAACCAGGTGCCCGGAGGCGCCAAAACCCGTCAGCCCCAGAGCCTGGCCATTGATGAGTTCGCACAGGCTGAGTGCGCGGTAACCGACTGCGCCCGCACACAGTAAAGGGGTGGCCTCACAGTCCCCGATTCCTGCCGGGATCTCTTGTACAAATTCCTCGCGGACTACAATGAACTCCGCGTATCCACCGGGTGCGTCTCTTCCGCAGGCGATGAATTCAGGACAAAGGTTTTCCCTGCCACTGGTGCACCACTTGCATGTCCCGCAAGCCGAATGAATCCATGCAACCCCGACCCTCTTGCCTTGCAGGCCAAGGTGGCAGTCCGGGCCTTCGGCGATCGCAGTGCCCACGACCTGGTGGCCAGGAATCATGGGCAATACAGCCGGAGCGGTGCGGCCTTCGATCTCGTCCAACTCGGTGTGGCAGACACCGCAGGCATGAACCCGGATCAGTATTTCTGATTTTTGCGGTCGGGGGGTGGTGATGACATCGTATTGCAACCGGGGGAATGATACTTCTATCGGACCCAACCGGTGAATGCGCATGGCACGCATTGTTGATGGAATGCCTGGCCCAGGAGGGCCACCTGTTTCAGTCATCTTCCTGAAAGGTGGATATCTGCTTATTTATTTCCTGCAAATTCTCTTCGGTTACACGCGCTATTTCCTGTAAAACCTGCATGTTTTCCAGCTGAACCGCCTGCTCTTTAGAGTCTGCATCCAGCCCCCCGCGGAGGTCTTTGCGAATGGCTTCAAGCCGGTTCAAAAGCTCATCCCTGCTTTGTATCAATTCGTCACGAGTTTTTTCCATTGGTGGATTCCCTTTCATTTTTCAAGCATTTGTAGGATAACGCCTCCGATTCAATGCACCCTTGACCCGGGTCATCCAACTTTATATATTTTCCGTTAGTATAATTATAGCTAGTTCGTTTCAACCCAAGGTGGAGAATGAAATGTCAGGATATAGCAAAATTGTTGTTGCGATAGATCTTAGCAGCGAGTCCACGATTATCATGAAACGTGCATTAGACGTGGCAGCGTCTGACAGTGAAATTCACCTGGTCTATGTTCAGGAGCCAATGGATTCCGTGTACATGGGCGTGGTCCCTTATGGTCCAGTGTTCGTCGGAATGGACGAGGTCGAGGAAAACCTCAAGTCTGAATTAACCCAGAAACTGGACGGCATTGGCGATGAATACAATATCGCAGCCGACTCAAGGCACTTTCTGAACGGTACGCCGGCGCGCGAAATTCACCGCTTCGCGGAAGAAAACGGGATGGACCTGATCGTGCTGGGTACGCATGGACAAAAGGGAGTGCAGTTACTCCTGGGCGCCACGGCAAATTCGGTGCTGCATGGTTCCAACTGTGACGTGCTGGCAGTCCGGATTTTTGATGCCGGATAGTCGTTGGCTGAAGTGGCCATGGCTGAAACAAGCCGTCTGGCTTGCACTCTTTTTCCTGGCGCTGGGCTGGTCGGCCTGGAGGCCACATGATTACCCGACCTGGTGGCTGGAGGTTTTGCCGGCCCTGGTCGTATTGATTGTCCTCTTCCTCACGCGGGAGCGTTTTCCGCTTACGCCCCTGGCTTACTGGCTGATCCTGATCCATTCGATCATCTTGATGGTGGGCGGGCATTACACCTATGCCGAGGTTCCTGTCGGGGACTGGGTCCGTGACTTGACTGGGGGTGACCGGAACAACTACGACAAGCTGGGGCACCTGGCGCAGGGATTCGTCCCCGCTATCGTAGTTCGGGAAATCCTGGTGCGTAACAACGTGGTTGCAAAACGAAGCTGGCTGGCAGTGATCGTGGTCAGTATTTGCCTCGCTTTCAGCGCATTCTATGAACTGGTCGAGTGGTGGGTCGCCCTGCTCAGCGCCGAGGCCGCTGAATCCTTCCTGGGAACCCAGGGTTATGTATGGGATACCCAGTCGGATATGTTCCTGGCATTGCTGGGTGCAGTCCTGGCCTTGCTCATTCTTTCCCGGAATCACGACCGCCAAATCCGGATAATGTCTGCTTAAATCAGTCAGCTTGTACCGTGGCGTGCTGTTGTGGGCGATTGCTTTTGGCGGTACTCAGACTCCAGGAAATGCGTGATCTGTCCCAGTATGCCGCCGGCATCCAGGCCGGCCTGGCGCAAACATTCACCCCGCGTACCATGCTGGATAAAGGCATCGCTCAGGCCGATATTGAGAATGGGGACTGAAATTCCGCTGGCCAGCAATGTCTCGTTGATACCACTGCCCGCCCCTCCCGCAATTGAATTTTCTTCGACCGTCACCAGGCAGGAATGATCGTGAGCGGCGGACAGAATGGCCTGGCGGTCCAGTGGTTTGACAAAACGCATGTTGAATAGCGTGGCGTTGATTTGTTCAGCAACTGCCTGGCAGGGCTCGACCATGCTGCCGAAGGCCAGGATTGCCACATTCTCTCCTTTCCTGAGGGGCTTTGAATTGCCCAGGGGGATTTCGGTCATCTCTTTTTGTACTTCTGTTCCCGGACCGGTTCCTCGTGGATAGCGAACGGCGGCCGGACCCTGGTGCCTGAAACCTGTGTACAGCATTTGCCGGCATTCATTTTCATCAGCGGGCGCCATGATGATCATGTTGGGGATGCAGCGCATGAAACTGAGGTCGAAACTGCCGGCGTGAGTGGGACCATCCGGTCCCACCAGGCCTGCACGATCAATGGCGAACAATACCGGTAGTTCCTGCAGGGCAACATCATGGATTAACTGGTCGTAGGCGCGCTGCAAAAAAGTGCTGTAAATGGCGACTACCGGGTGAGCGCCTTCACAGGCCATGCCTGCAGCCAGGGTTACACTGTGCTGTTCTGCGATACCGACGTCGAAATACCGGTCAGGGAAGCGCTGGTGGAACTCGACCATGCCTGAGCCCTCACGCATGGCCGGGGTGATGGCCAGCAAACTTTCATCCTGTTCCGCCATGTCGCATAGCCATTCGCCAAAGACCTCGGTGTAGCTGGGCTTGCGCGGTTCCGGTGGTGGTATAGGCGTAACGCCCTTATCCGGGTCGAAAGGCCCTACCGCGTGATATTTAACCGGATCCTGTTCCGCATGGCTGTAACCTTTTCCTTTTGAGGTGATGATATGCAGCAGGTTTGGGCCTTTCACATCGCGGGCAGTACGAATGGTGCGAATCAGGGTTGGCAGGTCATGACCGTCTATCGGGCCGAGGTAGTTGAACCCCAACTCCTCAAATAGTGTGCTGGGCATAACCATGCCTTTGATATGCTCTTCCCAGCGGCTCATGAATCGCCAAGTCCTTGAATCCCTCTGGATCAACTTTTTACTGCGTTCGCGGATGCCGGTAACGGTCGGGCCGCTCATCAGCCGCCCCAGTGCCTTCGTAAATGCCCCCACGTTGGGTGAGATTGACATCTGATTCTCATTGAGAACCACCAGGAGGTCATTATCCAGGTCTCCACCGTGATTGAGGGCTTCAAACGCCATGCCGGCAGTGATTGAGCCGTCACCGATGATCGCTACGCATTTCCGGTCATCTTCTTTCATTGCCGCAACTATGGCCATGCCCAGAGCCGCGCTCACCGAAGTGGATGAGTGGCCGGTGCCAAAGGCGTCATACTCGCTTTCAGAACGCTTGGGGAAGGGCGCCAGTCCCTGTTTTTTCTTGATAGTGGTAATCTGGCTGGCGCGGCCGCTGAGGATTTTGTGGGGATAGGCCTGGTGTCCCACGTCCCAGACAACCCGATCTCTGGGCGTGTCAAACAGGTAGTGCAAGGCTACAGTCAGTTCGACACAGCCCAGGCCGGCCCCGAAATGTCCGCCGCTGGTGGCGACAGACTCAATCAGGAAACGACGCAATTCATCGGCTACCTGGGGTAACTGATCTTCATTGAGCCCTCTCAGGTCAACAGGAGAACCTATTGCACTCAAGAGTGGAAAACGCTGCGTATCCATCCTTTCTATATTAGCCTTGTTCGCCCGCACAGGCTAACTCTCTTAACGTAGTGGTATTTCGGATGGTGTTGCATTCTGCTGGTCAACTATCACGGCTGACAACGTAGCCGGCCAGCCAGATGAGTGTGGAAGTATCTCCAGGGAAGCCTTCCAGGCGTGAAATTGCCTCGTCTCGCAGGGCAATGGCACGCCGTTGTGACTCTTCAAGACCCAGGATTGATGGAAAAGTCGGCTTGTTGAGTGCAGCATCAGCCTGAGTGCTTTTTCCTGTCAGCGCGCTGTCACCTGTTACGTCGAGGATATCGTCGTGAACCTGGAAGGCGAGGCCGAGGCATTCGCCAAAATCAGAAAATGTGTTGCTGGTGACATCATTGGCGTTAGCTATGTGACAAGGGGCCGTGACGGCAAGCCGTATCAATGCCCCGGTTTTCAGGCGATGCATGGTTTCCAGTTCCCCCAGGCTGATCGAGTTTCCTACTGCGCCCAGATCCAGCGCCTGGCCACCGGCCATTCCGGTCGAACCGCAGGCGCTGGCCAGCTCCCGGATCAAGCTCAGGTTTGTTGCCGCTTTAGCTGGTATTGCGCTTGCCAGGATCTCAAATGCCAGGGCTTGCAAAGCATCTCCGGCAAGAATTGCCGTGGCTTCATCATAGGCACGGTGACATGTTGGCTGGCCTCTCCGCAGATTATCGTCATCCATGGCGGGCAGATCATCGTGAATCAGTGAATAGGTATGAATGAGCTCAATGGCGCAGGCTAGCGGGTCGAGCTGCTCTGTCTTCAGGCCAAGAGCCTTGCCAGAGGCGTAAACCAGCACAGGCCGGAATCTTTTCCCTCCAGCCAGCGCCGAGTAGCGCATGGCCTGGTGCAGGGTACCTGGATTCGCGGTTGCACGAGGCAGATACTGATCCAGTATCGACTCGAAGCGCTGTTGCCAGGCGGAGATTTCTGCCTGTTGTTCAGTCGCTACGTTCAAATGGGACTGCTGAAGATTCATCGTTTGCTTCAATCAGTTGCTCAACAATTTGCTGGGCCTGTTCCAGGATGCCCTGGCAGTGCCGCGTCAGTTCCACGCCACGTTTGAACTGCTTTAGTGACTGATCAAGGCTCAAGTCGCCTGATTCCAACTGTTCGACCAGGTTTTCCAGGTCACTGAGCGCCTGTTCAAAACCTGCTTTCTGGGTGGGTTTTTCGTTCATGGCAATAGGCTTCGTCCAGTAAAAATCAGTGCATCCCTGACTTGTGATTGACTGACGGACACTAACCCAGCGACTGGCAATGGTCAACTGTCAAATTGTGGCAAGCTGATCGCAGATCTGATAGCAGGGGCGTGCCTGGTTCCCAGCGATATTCCACATCATGGGCGTTCAGCCAGTGTTGCAAGCGATAAGCAATGACCCAGTCACCGATTGCCACGGCTTCCCCGTCCCAATACAGCACCGGGATGCTCGATCTGAGCCAGGGGGGAATGGCGGATTCCCGGAACAGGTCTTTTAGCTTGCGGCGGACACCCTGGTCGTAAAGCCTGATTCGCTCGCCTTTGCGCCGGGAGGCAACCCGCCATCCACCTGGAATGGTTACTTTACTTCCATGTAGCTGAAGACAACCCAGTGAATCGTCCAGTTCCATTTTTGAGCCAACGGTCCAGTCCTTGCCCCATTCAAGGGCAAAGATGTCCTGGTTCTGCAGCCAGATCAGATTGCGATGTAGCTTTAATTGCCAATCATCCCACCGGACTTCCGCCTGGCTGCTGCTGGTCGAGTCGGCGATCTGCCTGATGAATTCATTGAGGCGCACCTCGGGCAATGCCGGAATTTCCTGCCGTCTCAGCCATTGACGCAACACCAGGGCCCGCATGGGCGGCTCAAGTTGGAGCAAGGGGCGCAGGGGCATCCTGTGCTGGTTGTGGAGGAGTTCGTCGCAGTGCTTGTCTATAAAATCCGCAAGCGCCGTTGCGGTTATTCTTGCAGTTCTTGCGGTACGCGTTAATCGCCGGACTACGCCGGGCCAACGGGTTTCCAGTTGTGGAAACAGGAAATTCCGCAGGAAGTTTCTATCGAATGACTGGTCTTTGTTTGATGGGTCTTCGAGCCAATTGACACCTTGCCTGATCAGATAACTCTCGAGTTCAGATCTCCTCGTGTTCAGCAGAGGCCTCGCAACCCAGCCTTTACCCAGGTTGCGCAGTTCCGGAATCCCGGCGAGACCTTCAACGCCGCTGCCTCTCATCAGGTTCAGGAACAAGGTCTCAGCCTGGTCGTCTGCATGGTGTGCGGTCAGGTAAATATCACCCTTCTGCAGTATTTCACCAATAGCGAGGTAGCGGCAGTTTCGTGCTTCTTCCTCGATGCTGGTTTTATTGGTCCGCTTGATTTCCAGCTTACGGCTGGTGAAGCTGATGTCTCGTTGCTGGCAGAAATCCTGGCAATGATGTTGCCAGGCATCTGCGCCGGGGTTCAAGCCGTGGTGGAAATGTACGGCATGGATTGGAGCTTGTAATTTATCGCGGTTTTCATACAAGGCGTGGAGTAATGCGCTTGAATCAGCCCCGCCACTGAAACCCACCCAGTAAACCCTGGTTTGGGGCAGGCGGGCCATCGATTGCAGCAGTCGCTCGCTGCCAAATCTTTCAACAGGAGTCGCCACAGATGAGTTCAGTCGCTGAATTCGCCGAATGACAGCAGGCGTTTGTACCTGGCGTCCAGAAGCTGGTCTGTTGTCTGTGCCTCCAGCACTTCAAGTTGTGCTTCGATGCAATTGGCAATCCGTATTGCCACTTTATCCGGGTTTTTATGTGCACCACCCAGCGGTTCCCGGATAACCTTGTCTACCAGTTCGAGTTTCTTCAGACGATCGGAGGTCATGCCCAGCGCCGTAGCGGCTGCTTCCGCGTTAGTTGCATCTTTCCACAGGATCGAGGCGCAGCCTTCCGGTGTAATTACAGAGTAAGTGCTGTATTGGAGCATATTCACGCGGTCACCAACGCCGATGGCGAGTGCGCCACCGGAACCGCCTTCTCCGATGATGGTGCAGATAATGGGTACCGGCAGGCTGGACAAAACCTGCAGATTGCGGGCGATCGCTTCCGATTGCCCGCGTTCTTCTGCACCCACGCCCGGATAGGCGCCGGGTGTATCGATAAAAGTAATCAATGGCAGCCGAAACCGGGCCGCCATATTCATTAATCGAAGTGCTTTGCGATACCCTTCCGGCCGAGACATGCCGAAGTTCCTGAATATTTTTGCCTTGGTATCACGCCCCTTTTGCTGCCCAACGAACATGATTGCCCGGCCCCGGAACCTGGCCAGGCCGCCGACTATCGCATGGTCGTCGGCGAAAGCGCGGTCGCCGTGCAATTCATGAAATTCATCAAAGATTTTTTCAACGTAGTCCAGCGTATAAGGGCGCAAGGGGTGCCGGCTCAACTGGGTAATTTGCCAGGGCGTCAAGTCTTTGAAAATTCCTCTGATTTTATGACGCATTTTGACCTGGAGCCGGTGAATTTCTTCATCGAGATCGATTGCGTTATCGGAACCGACATTGCGCAGCTCATCGATTTTGGCCTGCAATTCGGCGATCGGCTGTTCGAAATCAAGGTAATTGGAATTCATTGTTTTGCTCGTTGGATCCGGATCACATTATAGCCGACAAGGGATAATCAGGCTTGTGAAGATTATTCGATGGGCATGCATTTTACTCGTGGAATGGAACCTGCTTGCCAATACTCGGTGGCCCAGGACCAGAGTTCCTTTAATTTTATTCCGCCAGGCGGTTTCTGACCCAGAAATTGCAGGGCAATAGATACGATTTCTGCGGCGGGAAGCCTGCCGACCGGATCGGAACCAAATCGTTTCCCAAGCTTTTTGCCGTCGCCGCTGACGGCAAGCGGGTGATGTGCATATGCCGGGGTGGGTAATCCAAGGGCATGCTGCAAATGGATCTGCCTCGCCGTGGATTCAAGCAGGTCTGTGCCTCTTACAACTTCGGTGATTCCCTGGAAGGCGTCGTCAACCACGACAGCCAACTGATATGCCGGTAGTCCATCAGCGCGGCGAATAATGAAATCGCCGACCGAATGTTCCAGGTTTTCTTCAATAGCGCCCTGAATGAGATCAGAAAATCGGATGGTGCTGTCCTTGACGTTGAGCCGGACTGCCCGGGGGGATTTGCCGGGCGCAAGGCCATTTCTGCAGGTGCCAGGGTAAATACCTGAAGGTGGCAAGTCACTTCTGGAACAACCGCACCAGAATGCTTTACCTTCGTTCAACAGTGTATCTACCGCCGACTGGTACGCGTTGGTTCTCGTGCTCTGGTTAAGGACGGGGCGGTCGGAGTTCAGTCCCAGCCGGCAAAGATCATGGAGAATACGGGTTGCACTGCCTGGAACCTCCCGCGGCGGGTCGATGTCCTCCATGCGGATCAGCCACTGACCATGGAAGTGTTTTGCCTGCAGAAAGCTGGCAACTGCGGAGACCAGGGACCCGAAATGCAAATCGCCTGTTGGTGACGGTGCAAATCGTCCTGAATGGCTGATAGTGATTACTGTGCGATGACCTGAGAAGATTCTGTCAGAAAGGCGCCAGAGATCAGTTTCACCCCGCATTGCCACAAGACTGCGAGGCTGGAAGTGTCTGCCACCTCGTCCGCTATCACGGAAGCACCGTGGAGTTCTGTCGCATCAACGATCTTTCGAATGAACTCCTGGCTCTTACTGTTCGCCGTCAGATTTTCAGTAAGGTCCGGATGAAGCTTGACGTAGGAAACTTCAAGGTGTTTGAGGAGTTGGCTGGTGCGTCTTTCGGTATCAAAATGGCTGATGGCCAACTGGCAACCCAGCGGCTTCAGTTCTTTCATTAGCCGTTGAGCTGGCTTGAGGTTGGTTTGAGCCGCACTTGCGTCGACCTGCAGAATAATGCGCCGGCCTTCAACGCAATTTGCCTTCATCTGGTCGGCAAACCAACCAGGGAATCCATAGTCAAGAATGGAATTATTGCTCACACTGATGATTTGTGTGTCATTGGTTTCAACTAAAGTCTTCAACAGACCCGGAATGACATGCCTGTCGATAGCGCCTGCCAGGTCATTGCCTTCTGCAACTTGCTCATACTTTGCCGGTGGGTGATCGCCGGCCTCTTCGCGCATGAAGGTCAGGTTTTCAATCAATTGTTTGCCTTCACCATCCAGGTCGACAATGGATTGCTGGACGGTGTAAAAGTCCTGGTTGCCCAGCGCATACTTGATCCGGTTAATCCATTGCTGGTCATCATTGTCTGATGTAACGGCTTCGAGTTTTTGGCGAAAGATAATGATTTCATCACCCAATTGTGCGGCTTCGGCATATGCCTCGCGTGCCTTTGAAATGATGTCACCAGCGTTCAGGGTCAGGCGGTCTATTCCAGCCATGCCAATGCTGCAAGATGCCGAGATCGCCCGGTCGCCGAATTCCACGATATGGCTACGATATGTCTGGAGGATGCTTTGTGTAGTTTCTTCCAGTTCCGCGTTATCGGTTTTGTGCAGCAGAAGTGCAAACCCCTGGTCCCCAATGCGTGCGGCGATGTCTTCTTTTTGCAGGCAACCCTTGAGTATGTTCGCCAGGTCAGCCAGGAAAGCTTCAGATGATTCAACGTCCAGTTCCTCCTGAAGTTTCACAAAACCGTCCGGTTCAAGGTATAGAACCGCCGCTGCAGAACCCCCCTGTGCGATCCCATTGCCAATGAATTCATCAAGCTGTGTTGTAAACGCCTTCCTGTTATACAGTTGCGTTAGGGGGTCCAGGACTCGCAGACGTTCAATCTCTGCTTTCAGTTCAGCCGCAGCATCGCGTTTTTGAACCATCATCTGGATGCAGTCTTCACCGTCAAAACGTGCTGGCGAGAAAGCCAGGCTCGCTTCAAATTCACTTCCATCGGGCCGGAAAACATCAACATCAAGGGTCTCGTCCGGAAATTGACCTTTCGAAAGGCCTTTGAACAATTTCTTGAGATTGGTTTCACCGGCTTTCAACATTTCAAGCAGGGACAATCCAGCGAGATCAGATTCATCCTTGATCCGGAGCGCTTCCAGGTACGCACGGTTCGAATAAACGTGAAATCCCTCATGAATGTATGCGATCGCATCATGGGAGCTGTCCAGAAGCAGATTGTAGCGATGTTCAAGTTCTTCCTGGTGTTGTTGTTGCTTTTGTTGGTTTTGATAGGTTTCGCTGCGCTTTACGAGGCGGCTGACCGTTTCGATCAGGAGTCCTTCATGTTCAGAGTTGATGACCAGGCAAGCGGTAGTTTTCAGCGCGTTGGCCAGTTTATCCGGCTCCTGCAGGTCGGTGAACAGGGCAACTGTTGAATCGAAAGCCTCTGCCAACTCACAAATTTCATCCAGGGCAGCATCTTCTGGATCCGGATCGGCATAAAGAATCAGAACAGGAGCGTCATTATCCAGTGCGCGTTTGACATCAGTGCTGGCCTGGGCATGAATTACATGAATTTTAATGCCGGAATTGCGAAGCAGGGAATTGATGTTCTCTGCAGATTCCGGGGACCTGTCTGTGACTAGAATTTTGACGCTGTGCATTTAGAATAGGCCTCCGTGCCTTTTACACATAAGGAGGTTTTTACCACATTTATCTATCAGAAATCAATTAATTATCGTATTAACTGAATATGATTTCCACTATAAATCAATGGCTTTTGGTGAAGCAATGATAACTGATTCCGGGCTTGGAAGAGACGATCTTTTCTTTGGCGATTCATTAAGTGCATTAAAATCACAATAGCGGCTAACGTCCCGGCTTGGTTCGCGTTATCATTCACACTTGGGCCCGTTAACAGGCCTGGCAACGCGGGGTCGCCGGTATAATCGGCAGGCGCCATGTTTTCACCAATAGGGAGGACCTGATGGCAAGTTATAGTACTAATGAATTCAGGAGTGGCCTGAAGATCATTCTTGACGGTGATCCTTACAACATTGTTGAGAATGAATTTGTGAAACCTGGCAAAGGCCAGGCATTCAACCGTGTACGTGTCCGGAATCTCAAGACGGGCAGGGTGATTGAGCGCACGTTCAAATCAGGTGAGTCCGTGGAGGCAGCGGATGTTTTTGAAATGGATGTCCAGTATCTCTATAACGATGGAGAATTCTGGTACTTCATGGATCCTGGAACTTTCGAGCAGCACGCCTGCTCCCGTGAAGCTGTCGGTGAGGGTTCGAAATGGATAAAAGAAGAAGCAGTGTGCCAAATCACATTGCTCAAAGGAGTACCGCTCAGCGTTATGCCACCCAATTTCACTGAGTTGAAAATCGTCGAAACCGATCCGGGTCTGAGGGGTGACACATCGAGTGGGGGCGGAAAGCCCGCTACACTGGAAACCGGCGCCGTTGTGCGCGTTCCACTTTTCGTTAATGAGGGGGAAGTAATCAAGGTGGATACCCGGACCGGTGAATATGTCTCCAGGGTTAAGGCTTAGCCTGATCCATCCCCGGTACCTGGTGGCCGTTAGGCCGCAAGGTATTGTCCTGGAAAATTACTCAATTGCAATCGAGCAGGGTTTGATTGTCTCAATCATGACGCGATCTGAATCCGAGCAGGCTTATCCGGAAGCCGATTCCATTGAGCTTCCTGATCATGTTCTACTTCCCGGCTTTATCAATATGCACACCCATTCGCCCATGACGCTCTTGCGGGGCTATGCGGACGACATGGATCTTGATGTCTGGCTCAGGGAACACATCTGGCCGGCGGAGCAAGATTTTGTGGGCCCTTCATTCGTTGCCGATGGAGCCAGGCTGGCAATAGCAGAAATGTTCCGGGCCGGAACGACCTGTTTTAATGATATGTATTTCTTCCCGGACATTATCGGGGAAACCTGCCTGGAGGCGGGTATCAGGGCCAGTATCGGTGTACCGCTGATAGAAACCCAGACAGCCTGGGCATCGGATATAGACAGTTATTTCGAACAAGGTCTGAGACTGCATGATGAATGGCTATCGGAGTCATTGCTGAGTATTACTTTTTCCCCTCATGCTCCTTATTCCGTTTCGGATGAAACGCTGCGGCGTGTTGCCGCTCATTCGCGGGAACTGGAAGTACCGGTCCATCTTCATTTGCTGGAAACGAATTGGGATATCAAGCATTCCCTCCAGCACCATGAAGTGCACCCACTTCATCGCCTGAGAGATTTAGATCTACTCAATTCACGCTTGCTGGCTGTCCACATGACCCAACTCTCATCCGAGGACATTGATCAGCTTGTACAATCGAGTGTTCACGTCATCCATTGTCCACAATCAAACCTGAAGCTTGCCAGTGGAATCTGCCCGCTCGCTTCCCTGCTCGAGGCCGGTGTCAATGTTGCGCTCGGAACGGACGGGGCGGCCAGCAACAACGATCTCGACTTGCTGTCTGAAGCGCAGACTGCGGCGCTGCTGGCCAAGGGTATTTCAGGAAATGCTAAAGCGGTCGACGCATTCCAGGCGCTGGAGATGTTGACCATCAACGGTGCAAAAGCTCTGGGGATTGACAAGCTGACAGGCAGCATTGAAGTAGGGAAGGCGGCAGACCTGTGTGCCATTGATCTCAGTTGTCCCGAGACCCAGCCTTTATACCACGTGGTCTCCCAGGTGATATATGCTGCATCAAGAAGACAGGTCAGTGATGTCTGGGTGGCCGGGCGGCGCGTACTCGATTCCGGACAGCTGACAACAATTGACCTGGAGGAGGTCATCAGGAAGGCGGGGCAATGGCAAGGCCGTTTGTCCGGATTGGAGGTGAGGGTGTTGTGAATTTACCTACTGAAATGAATATTGATCCCAGGGAACAGGAAAAATTTGATGACGCAGCATCTGGCTGGTGGGATCCTGAAGGGCCTTTCCGCCCTTTGCACGACCTCAATCCTGCCCGGCTCAGGTTTATCACCGAGCGATGTAAGCTGGTTAAAGCCAGGGTAGTTGACGTAGGTTGCGGAGGTGGAATCCTGACTGAGTCAATGGCGAAAGAGGGCGCCGATGTCAGCGGCATTGATGTGGCGTCCAGGGTTCTTTCCATCGCAGAACTTCATTTGCATGAATCCGGCCTGGATATTGATTATCAACAAAAAACCGTGGAATCACTGGCATCGGAAAGTCCAGGGCGATTCGACCTCGTCACCTGCATGGAAATGCTTGAGCATGTACCGGACCCCTTATCAATCATTGAATCCATCCGGGTTTTATTGAAACCGGGAGGTCACGGATTTTTTTCTACGCTCAATCGCACACCCCAGGCATTTGTTTTGGGTATCGTGGGAGCAGAATACATTGCCCGCTTATTGCCACGGGGGACGCATCGCTATGATCGATTTATCCGTCCTTCGGAGCTCGGTCACTGGGTGCGTGAGGCGGGCCTCACGGTAGAAGATATCTGCGGATTACATTACAACCCGCTGACAAGGAGCGTTTTGCTTGGTGGGGGAGTCAAGGTGAATTATCTTATGCACGTGATGAAACCGGTGTGATGAGCGCAATCAGGGCGGTATTGTTTGACCTTGATGGAACTTTGCTGGATTCTGCACCAGACTTGGTTGCTGCTTTGAACCAGGTACGTGAAAGCAGAACGCTTCCCCCCCTGGGCGTAGCGGAAATGAGCAGTTATGTTTCACATGGCGCGGCTGGACTGTTGAACGCAGGCATGCCTGCTACTGATAATGCCACATTTGAATCCTGGCGTGCCGCTTTCCTTGATCATTACGCTGAGAACCTCTACCGTGAGTCATCCCTGTATGAAGGTATCCCGGAACTGATTGATTTCTTGAATATTTCCGCTATTCCATGGGGGATTGTCACCAACAAATTTGAAGCACTGACATTGCCGATTCTCGAGGCAGCTCATCTGAAAGATTCGATTTCCTGCGTAGTTTGCGGGGACACTCTGAAAAGGACCAAGCCGGATCCGGCGCCGGTCCACCTGGCCTGCGCCATACTCAATGTTCTTCCTGAAAATACCCTTTTCGTCGGTGACGATAGCAGGGATCTAGCCGCGGGCAAGGCGGCGGGAACTCAAACAGCGGCTGTCTTCTATGGTTACGGTTCCAGTGACCTGGATGAGCAATTGGTGGCTGGCAGTTTCCAGATTCACCGTCCATCCGAACTGATCCATGTGGTTAGAAATGCCTGGACCGGACTGCAATAAGCGTTATTTCTGATGGCCCGGCACGACAATGTCCAGCGTTTTTGCTGGGAACAGATTCTCAGGACCAACCGTCTTTTCCGTATTTCACACTTGTTTGCCCCCCCGCAAATGTCTGATCAATTGCTCGCGTTGCATGCACTGTTTGCATCGATTGAGCTCTTGAACTGCGAGATTAGCGAGGAGCTTGTGGCGCACAGGAAACTGGACTGGTGGCGGGTCGAATTGCTTGAAGGGGAGGCAGCGGACAGCCGTCATCCGGTGGTCAGACATTTGTTTAAAACGGGAGCGCTGATGAAATTGCCTGAATCAACCCTCAGGCTCCTTTTGGATAGCGCCGAATCAAGGTTTGATGCCTTGGCACCCACAGATGAAGTGGAATTCCTGCGGCTCTGCCGGGAGATATATCGTCCGCAGGTATTATTGGAATCAGCCTTGGGAGAATTCGATGTGACGCTGAATCCGTATAACGCTGCAACGCTTTTTACCGGAGGCATGATCCAGTTGCTGCGGGAAAGTTGGCGGCGAAAGGAGAATGCTTTTTGGTGGATTCCACTGAGCTTACTTGCTCGCTTCAAAGTCAATCGAAAAGAACTCGAAGACTTTCATGACTCAGAAGTGCTGCGGGCTTTGTTTATTCACCTTCTTGAACTACAGGAGCAGTCGGTAGACCATCAGCAGTTTGACAGGCAGCCTGGTTTTATAAACGGGACCGGACTTTTGCACTTGCGGTTGATGAATGCGTTACAGTCCCGCCAGCTGGGCCGTCTCCAGGGTATGAGTCCTGCAATGTACAGTGACGAACTAAGCCGGTGGCGCATTGGAGACTTGATGACTGCGTGGAATAGTGCTCGGCAGTTGAACATGAAATCAGATCATTAACCAGGATGTCGCATATGAGTAAAACCCAAATACCGGTCAGGGGAGTCTGCCATTGTGGGGCCGTTGAATATGAAGTCATGGTGAGCAGGCGATTGCTTGTTCATAAATGTAACTGCTCGATATGCAGCAAGAGTGGTTACCTTCACCTGATTGTTCCGGCGAAGAACTTTCGCCTGCTCTGCGGAAGTGACCAGTTAAGTGAATATCGTTTTAACACCGGTATGGCAAAGCACCTGTTTTGCTCGCAATGCGGAATCAAGTCTTTTTATGTGCCTCGTTCCAATCCCGATGGTTTCAGTGTCAACGTTAATTGCCTTGACCTTCCCGTGGAAATTGTAGTTACAGTAGAGGCGTTTGATGGACAGAACTGGGAAAAGAACGCTGATGCGCTGGAACACCTCAGCAAAGCTGACTGACGGAATTCACACCTGACCCTGTAAGAGCCCCCTTGGGGGCGTAATTTAAACAAGTCAGAATCGCACGCAATTGCACTCCAACAACTGCCTTGATGTTGCATGAGTTGCTGTAATTGTGGGCGAATAGAGGTGTGAGGGGGAGGTATCAGGTGCCTGTATGCAGGACACGCTCGAGACATCCCTGTGCGCTAATCGGCTGTTCCCGACAGCCCGATTGTCCTGCATACAGGCACCTGATACCTTTGCAGGCAACTCATGCAGTTTACGAGCTACTCGTCATCGGAAATGACATTCGGGCCTTTGCCCGCGGTTTTTTCGTAAACCCCTTTTCCGGATTTCCGGTACTGCGTGAAGCCGTGTTTTTCCAGGTTTGCAGGTTCCAGCGAAGGGCCGGATTTTGCCAGGTTGGGTGCGGAAAGGACTCGCTTGACCGCCGCTCCGCATTGTGGGCAAACAAGCACTGTGGGTTCACTGATTCTTCTAATTAATTCAAATCCTTCTGAACAAAAGTCACATCCCTTTTCGTGTTTGGGTTTGTATTCGTAAATAGGCATCCTGGTTCCGTTTTCCTCAATCCGGCAAAAACGGTACACTGCTGCGGCGCCTGGAGGCAAGCCGAAATTGATTAAAAAGCTGAAAAACAAGACGATACTGATCACCGGAGCGGCTGGTGGCCTGGGGTCTGAACTGTCAGTCCTTTGCGCAACTGCCGAATGCAATACCGTCATGCTAGACATCGACAGGAAAGGACTGGAATCGACTTATGACCTCATTACCGGAAAAGGTTTGACGGAACCTGTTATGTACCCGATTGATCTAGCATCGGCCACTCCTGAGCATTTTGAGGAACTGGTCGATGCCCTGGATTCGGAATTTGGCGGCCTCGATGGCTTGATTCATTGCGCCGCAAGGTTCGACGGCTTGAGGCCGTTGGATCAGGTTTCACCCCCCGAGTGGTTACACCAGATGCAGGTTAACATTAACGCATGCTGGCTTTTGAGTGTTTCCTGTCTCCCGTTGCTTCGAAAGTCCAGCACCGGCCGCCTGTATTTTCTTCTTGAGGATATGGACAGGATGTCGGGAGCGTTTTGGGGCGCCTATGGCGTGAGTAAACACGCACTCAAGGCACTCACCGGCCAGTTCGCTGCGGAGTGTGCATCCACGGGGATTCAGGTGCTGGGGATTAACCCCGGGCCCATGCGGACCCCTATCCGGGCAAGCGCTTACCATGGTGAAAACCCCGGTTTGCAACCGGAACCGGTAACAGCGGCAACGAAAATTCTGGAGTTTCTATCCGGTGAAAGTATGCCAGGAACTGTTTTCGTAGATCTGGCTTAGCTCTGGAATATTTTCATCTGGAAGCTGGCATACAACAACTGGCTTCATAGCCGATCATGGCTTGCTTGGTGATTTTTCCCCATCTGTAGCCACCCAGTCCTCCGAGCCTGCGGATGACCCGATGGCAGGGAATGATCCATGCCACAGGATTATTGCCAATAGCCGATCCAACTGCACGACTCGCACGGGGATGTCCAATGCAGGAAGCAATCTGCCCATAGCTCGCATGTGCGTTTTCCGGTATGGAAAGCAACGCTTCCCAGACTTTCAACTGGAAAGGGCTGCCTTTGAGCCAGAGGCGAATCGGTGTCTTGCTGCAATCAGAGAAAATCATCTCCAGTTGATCTGAAGCAGCCTTTTGGTCAATATTGAAATTCGCTGATTTCCATCGTTTTTTCAATGTGTTGATGACCGTTTCATATCCAACATCTTCGCAAAATCCAAGAAAGTTGATGCCACGCTTAGTCCAGGCAAGCACGGCCTGACCAAAGGGTGTGTTACCTGATCCGTATCGGATTTCAACACCATTCCCCAGCCTCCTGACCTCCCCGGGACTGAGTGCTTCAGTAGTGATCATCAGGTCATGTAATCTTCCGGGGCCGGAAAGCCCTGTTTCCAGAGCTGCTTCCAGAACTGTGCTTCCCCGCTGAAGGCGGTTCAGGGCGTCCTGCCTCGTCAGAGATTTCAGAAATTGCTTGGGGCTGACTCCGGCCCAATCCTGGAAAGTCCGTTGCAAATGGTAGGGGCTGAGGCCTATTTCGACCGACAGGCGCTCAAGATCAGGCTGGTCTGCCTGGTGGTCAGCTACCCAGTTCAGGGCCCTGGCGACCTGTTTGTAAGCGTGTTCATGATGCATAAAACCATTCTAGTCCTGATATGCTGGTTTGCCACCCGATTCTTGCGATTTGATGTTGCAATCGTATATCGGATGTTTTTTGATTTTCCATGGAGATCGTATCGAAATGACTGATGAGCTGTTTTTGAAAATAATCAATCGTGAAATACCTGCAGAAATCGTTTATGAAACGGATGATGTGCTGGCATTCCGTGATATCAATCCCCAGGCGCCCGTACATGTCTTGATCATCCCGAAGGTAAGGATTCCCACGATAAATGACCTCGAACCGGAGCATGCCAGGTTGGTCGGAAATTTAATTCTGACGGCGGCTGAGATAGCACGTGAACAAGGCCTGGCTGAAGATGGATATCGGGTGGTGATGAATTGCAACGAGGCGGGTGGACAGGCGGTTTATCACATTCATCTGCATCTGCTGGGCGGCCGGCAAATGACATGGCCACCTGGTTAGCCCGGATATGCCGTGAAATCAGGCGACAATTCCGGCAACTCGTGCAATGTCCGGGCTAGAGATAAGAATGAGTCAGTCAGATTTGCGGGTCAGGCCAGAAGCGGCATAAGATCTTTGGTGATGATCTCTTTTCGCCAGCCCAGAAACCTTTCGGGAATTTGCTGGCCCTTTGCCGCAGCTCTGATCAACTTCTCGAGTTCCCTCTTTGATGCCAGTAACGCAGGATCGATGCCAAGTTCCTGCGCACGTTGACTGACAAAGTGGCGCATGGATTTGAGAAGCTTCTGCTGGGTGTTACTCAGATTCTCTAATCTCTCAACAGGGGTTTCTGCAGACTGCGAGTCAGCGATAATGAGCAATAATTGGGTTTGATACCTGTTAAGTGCACCGGGATGTATATCTTCAATTTCACGGATTTCTTCCTCGCTTGAAGGCATCTGGCGCGCCAGTTGCATGAGGCCGCTGTCCGAAATGACGAAACCACGGGCACGGTTTTTCATTTTCGCGGTTTTTTCCCTCCAGGCTGCCAGTGCCTGGAGTGCCTTCAATCCCTCACTGTCCATTCGGCCAATACCCGGGAAGCGCAGGTAAGCTTTCTCAGGTTCGACGGGTGTCAGGCTGTTGTGTTTCATCCGGGCGACATCTTCCACCAGCCATTCCCAGCGACCGGCTTCTTCGAGTTGTGGTTTTATCTTTTGCAGCATCATGGGCAAGAGTACGACATCCATGGCCGCATAGCGCAACTGGCGGGGATGCAATGGTCTGCGGCACCAGTTTGACCGGGTCTGATCTTTGTCAACGGCGATATCGAACAACCACTTCACTGCATGGTGATAAGCCAACTGCAAGGATTGCCCCAGCATGGCGCTTGCAATCTGTGTGTCCACCAGGGGCTCTGGAAGCTGTCCAAGAGCGTACATCAGCACTTCCAGATCTTCAGAACTGCTATGGAGGATTTTTGTGATGTCCGTGTTGGCCATGATTTGTGCCAGGGGTTCAAGCGAGCCTACGGCCAGTGGGTCGACCAGCCAGGCACTCCGGCCGTCTGAAACCTGGACCAGGCCCAGGTCCGCACGATAGGTCCGCTCCCGCACGAATTCCGTATCAATACCCAGCACTTCGCTGCCTTCCCACTGTTTTGCAGCATTTGACAGTTGTGCGGCTGATTCGAGCAGGATAGGATGCTCTCCGGCGGAGAGCGCCTGCTTCAGGGATGTGTTATCAAGCATCAGAATTCAGAGAAATCATTTTTCATATTTTTCGGCAAGGTCCCAAAGCCATTTATTGTAAATGCTACAGGCAAAGGAATTTGCGTGCATACTGTTGTTTTGTCCAGGTTACGGATGAACCATTCAAACCAGGCATCGGTGAAAAGATCAATCCCCCTTTCTTTGCTGCTGGGGGTATTGCTGTGTGCTGCCGATGTTTGTGCCCAGGACAGTGAACAAAGTATTTCGAATGATTCTGTGGCATCGGGCGGTAGCGGTAACCAGGATAGCTTTGAAGCGGATCAGGAACAGTATGCCGTCCAGCAACAGATGGTGGCACAGGCACTCCAATATGCGCGTGAACTGGATTTTGAGACGGCAGAGCGAATTCTCGAGGAGGCCTCTTCTGTCCGGGAGTCACAGGTACTGATCGAAGAAGCTCGTGAAGAAATCGCCGGTTACAGAGTACAGCGGGCAGAAGGACTCAGGTTGGCTGCAATACGGGCCATGGATTCAGGGAGTTTCGATCGAGTCAGACAAATACTGATCAAGTTGATTGCCCTTGGTGGGGCGGATTCCGCGGTGAACCAGCTTAGGCGCAGAATGGAGGAGGCGCGGGTGTATGGCGGGTTCCAGCCCGGCCAGGTCATCAAAGACCAGTTTCTTAAGCAAAGTATGGGACAAGATAACAGGCAGGATCGCTGGACACCCAGTTCGGTAGTCATTTTGGCAGGTAGTTTCATGATGGGCTCACCGGCGACCGAGAAGGGCCGCAAAGACAACGAAGGACCTCAACATCGAGTGACTTTTTCCCGTGGCTTCGCGATGGGCCTGCACGAAGTAACCGTGTCTGAATTCAGGGATTTTGTAGACCAGACCAGGTACAAGACCGATGCAGAACGCGATCGCTTTTCCATGATTTATGACCAGCGTTCCGGCCGCATGCCCAGGCGGGACGGTGTGAACTGGAGAATGAACTACGAAGGCCGTGAGGCCGGCGATGATGACCCGGTCGTACACGTATCCTGGCGTGACGCCCAGGCCTACGTGAACTGGCTGGCTCAGAGTACGGGCAAGCCATATCGCCTGCCGAGCGAAGCGGAATTTGAATATACCCTGCGGGGAGGGAAGAGCACCAGGTATTGGTGGGGTAGTGGTGCACCTCGCCGCGTAGTGGAAAATATCACGGGTGAAGGCGATTTCTCCCACAACCAGCGTAACTGGTCAACTTCGTTCAAGGGCTACACAGATCACTTTTGGGGTCCAGCCCCGGTTGGATCTTTCGATCCCTCGCCTTTCGGCCTGTATGATATCGGGGGTAACGTGGGAGAGTGGGTCACAGACTGTTGGCATGACACTTATATGCGCGCACCGGTTGATGGTTCAGCCTGGGTCAATCCTGGATGTAAGCTGCGGGTAATCCGCGGTGGCTACTGGGCCAGTTCACCGGAACAGACCCGGTCTGCATTCAGGCTGTCCGCCAAACCCGACAGTCACGATGGCAGAATTGGTTTCCGCATCGCAAGGGACCTTTGACATTCAGGTTGGTTTAAAAGGCCATTGTGGCTGGATTTGTAGGAAATTTACCCGAATCAGTTTTTTTTAAAAAAATAAATTGACATAAATGGCAATAATTGACATTATTGTCAATGCAGGGGGAGTACCGGAACCGACAGAAGCGATTCTGGTTGCCGACGAGATGAAAGGGGAAGGAAATCGCCGGCATGTGCGGACAAACTCGTTCTTCTGTTGGGTGAAGCAGAGACCGGGCCAAATGGCCCGGGCTCTGCCTTTGCAAGCGTGTAATAGTTACAATGTTCAACGGATTGTCGGAAGAGAGAAGGAGATCCATATGCCCCCGACCAAAGATGAACATCTCCAGGATGTGGCCATCCTCACCAGGGCCGTCGAAAACGTATTCAGAAAACTGATTCGCTTCCTTGTGGGAAGAATCTCACTTGTGAAATTGCAGGAGATGATCCGGTTAATTTACGTTGAAGAAGCCGAACGTAAACTCAATAGAGAGCGGCCTGATCGGAATATCCCTTTGACACGATTGGCAATTCTCACGGGTCTGGACACAAGAACCTTGACCAGGGTGCGAAACAGCGAGCGATATCGAAAGCCATTGTATTTAGAAAAACGGTTTCTAAAAGCTATGACGCCTGAAAGCTGTGTTTTAGATGTTTGGTCCAGTAATCCGAAATATCTGGATTCAACCGGGAAACCCAGGAAAATAGCTGTTGCAAATGAAAATAATTCGTTTGAGCAGCTTGTTAAAGAAGCTGTTTCATCGCGTGGTATAACCGCGCAGTCAATTATGGAAAGATTGATTGCCAACAAGGCAGTGAAGTTTGATGAAGATACCCAAACAATAGAATTATTGGAGAAAATTCAAGCACCTTTTAAAACGGGGGACGAATGGGGTATTTTAGAAGTCGGGTTTTTACAAACAGGAAATCTGCTTGATACAGTATTCTATAATTTTCAGGCAGTAAGAGATGAGACAAAGCCGTTTTACCAACGGGGGTGTTGGACGCATCGCTTAAATCAAAAAAATAAGGTGAAATTTCGAAATTTATGTCGTGAGATTCTTAATGAATCAGATGAGAGAGCAAGAAACCAAATGACGCCTTATGAAGAAAGAGTTTCAACAGATGACCAGATGACGGCTGGAATCAGCATGTTTTATTTTGAAGAAGGAATGGAAGTTAGCTAAATTTGTCCATCTGTAAAACTCAATACTACTTGTCAAATGCGCCCCGGAGAGGATTCGAACCTCTGACCTATCGCTTAGGAGGCGATTGCTCTATCCAGCTGAGCTACCGGGGCATGGATTGCGCCGGTCATGATACAGCGGAGTCACATCATATTCACCCTTGATTTGCTTGTGCTTCAAGGGAGATTGGAAATGAGACTGGCAGTTTTCCAGTCAGGATGAGAGAGTTGAGGAAATATAAGGGCTGTAAATAACGCTATGGCGGCAGTTTCACAACTTTCGACCGGCTGTGTTAAACCGGCAACCGCGCAATCAGTTTCAACGGCAAAAAAGCCCCTGCCTGGTGCAGGGGCCAAGATTACTCATTGGATTTAGCAGGTTTTGACACAATCGATTACCTGGAATTCTCTCCATCGGTTGGAGCACATGCTTGTTCCAGGATTATTTCCGACCGTTGCCAAATCTTTTGTTGCAAAACTCCGGACTGCCAATCAAGGGAACTTTATTAAAGGCAACAACTTGTACAGAGTTCGAGTCAATTACTGCGACAGTCGCAAACTTGCACCCCATGGATATCTCCATGGCCATCCCGGTTCCCTCGGGCAGGGTGATGGTGATTGCGTCGGTGCCTGAGCCTGAGCCTGCGACAAGTATTTGGGATCCCGAACCAGCAACGTCAATCCCGGAGCCTGAACCAGCCACGTCAATCCCGGAGCCTGAACCAGCCACGTCAATCCCGGAGCCTGACCCAGCCACGTCAATCCCGGAGCCAGACCC
>Ga0209013_10000019_pt1 | contig 113989 bp, 114 predicted proteins | sample Cruoilmetagenom2_FD_187291 | JGI IMG/M metagenome (GOLD analysis project Ga0209013, IMG submission 187291) | Oil polluted marine microbial communities from Coal Oil Point, Santa Barbara, California, USA - Sample 2 (SPAdes) (version 2) | ecosystem: Environmental > Aquatic > Marine > Oil seeps ... | reverse complement strand
TTTTGATACCTTCAAGGGATTCAATTTTATAATCATCCCCAATTTTAAAGTCAGTATCCAATCTTAAAGAAACAAAAATAAATATAGTTTTAAGTAGACTCTTTTCCTATTTTTGTCCATCATGAAAAAATATTTGGTTAAACAAAATCAAATTGATGCGTTTTGTTTTCCTCTTAATAATTGATATGTAGCTACTATCATTTTGGACCTTAAATTATATACATCCGAATTTAAATACAATTTTAAATTGGCATACCCGATCATGATTGGTCATTTGGGGCATGTGTTGGTTGGTTTAGCCGATAATATAATGGTTGGGAGATTAGGGGCTGCTCCTTTGGCAGCTGTTTCCTTAGGTAATAGTTTTGTATTTATAGCCTTTTCGTTGGGCATTGGATTTTCATTCGCCATCACTCCCTTAATTGCCGAAGCAGATGGTGAAAATGATATAGAAAAAGGTAGAAAACATTTTCAACATGGATTGATTTTATGTACACTATTAGGATTATCGATGTTTCTGATGCTAGCATTGGCAACACCAATTATGCGATATATGGATCAGCCACCAGAGGTTGTTGAGCTAGCTATTCCTTATTTGAAGATCACGGCCTTTTCTATGATCCCTCTAATGATCTTTCAGGCTTTTAAACAATTTACGGATGGTCTTTCACAGACAAAATATGGGATGTACGCAACGGTCATTGCCAACATTCTTAATGTTATTCTGAACTTTCTTCTTATTTACGGATTGTGGATTTTTCCCCGTCTTGAGTTGGTAGGAGCGGCCATAGGCACTTTAATATCTAGAATTGCAATGGTAGTTTTTATTATTCTCATATTAAGATCAAAGGATAAATTTATTCCCTTTTTTAGAAGGATTAAATTTAAAGAAATTCAAAATTCAGAATTTTACAAAATTATCATATTAGGTTTTCCTACTGCCATGCAAATGCTTTTTGAAGTTGGGGTATTTACCGCTGCTATTTGGCTGGCAGGTACCTTAGGAACTATTGATCAGGCTTCTAATCAAATAGCCCTGAATTTGGCGTCTATGACTTTTATGATCGCTGTAGGATTAGGTGTTACGGCAACCATTAGAGTAGGTAATCAAAAAGGTTTAAAAAATTTCTCAGAACTCAAAAGAATAAGTATTTCAATATTTTTACAGGTTTTTATTATTGAGTTTTGTTTTGCAATAGGATTTTTTGTTTTTAAAGATCTGTTGCCCCTTATATATATAGATGATGCCCTGGTAGTTGAAACAGCAGCATCACTTTTGCTCATTGCTGGCTTATTTCAGTTATCCGATGGTCTTCAAGTAGTGGTATTGGGGGCTCTTCGAGGAATGCAGGATGTGAAAATACCAACATATATTACCTTTGTGGCATATTGGATCATAGGATTTCCTATTTGCTATATACTAGGTTTAAAGTATGGTTTAGGTTCTCAGGGAATATGGATAGGCTTATTAGCAGGCTTAACTGCTTCGGCAATTTTATTATTTTTACGATTCAATCACTTGACTAACAAATTAATACAAACAAGCAACTAAATGGGTGTCGTATTACATCAATCGTTTAAGAATACGCTGGTAATTTTTGTTGGCTTCGCTATTGGTGGGATCAATGTGCTTTTTTTGTATACACATTTTTTAGAGGCTGCCTATTTTGGCTTGGTAACTTTTTTATTATCAGCATCCAATATATTGATGCCTCTGTTAATTTTTGGAATGCAAAACACAATTATTAAATTTTATTCTTCCTATAAAGATAGAATAGATAGAGATAATTTTTTAGTAACAGCAATTATTCTGCCCTTGTTCATTATCATTCCTCTGGCATTTATTGGAACGATTTTTTATAGTTATATATCCGATCTGCTATCTCGAGAAAATATTATCATAAAAGATTATTCCTATCTCATATTTCTAATAGCAATATTAATGGGATATTTTGAAGTTTTTTACGCCTGGAGCAAAGTCCAGATGAAATCTGTTTTTGGGAATTTTATACGAGAAATTTTCGGTAGAGTATGTGTTACAATTCTGTTATTTTCAGTGCATTTTGGTTGGATAAACAGCGATCAATTTATATATGGAATAGTGATTGTTTATGCTCTTAGGATGATCATTATAAAGATCTATGCGTTTCAATTGTACTTTCCTCGGGTGAAACGTTTTGTTTTACCAAGAAATTTAAAAGAAATAATATCATTTTCATTTTACATCATTCTTGCAGGTTCTGCGGGAAGCATTTTGTTGGAGATCGATAAGTTTATGATACCACAAATGGAAAAAATAGAACAGGTTGCATACTATTCTGTAGGTGTTTTTATCGCAACCGTCATCGGAATACCCTCACGAGCCATGCAACAAATTGTAAATCCACTTACAGCAAAGGAATTAAACGAAGGAAATTTGACCAATGTGGAATCTTTATATAAAAAGACCTCTATAAATTTATTAATAGTTGGAGGTTTACTTTTTCTTTTGATAAATGTTAACATAAATGAGATCTATCAAATTATCAATAAACCGGAATACTCGGTAGGAATTTATATTGTTCTTATGGTTTCTGTTGCGGAATTATTCAAACTATCTTTAGGCACGAATGGTGCTATTTTAACAAATTCTAAATATTATAGGGTATTCTTTTATTTTTCTATTGCAATGGCACTAAGTGTTATTGTTCTTAATAGAATTCTTATTGAATTATTGGGAATTGAAGGAGCTGCTTTAGCTACCTTAGTGGTTGTAATTATTTTTGGCTTTATAAAAGTATTGTATGTCAAAGCAAAATTGCAAATTCATCCCTATTCTATTAATTCAAAAATTGTTCTTATTATAATTGGTATTTTATTTCTTGCTTTTTATTTCTGGTCATTACCTATACCGCCCATTCTTAGTATTATTTTAAAGAGCATCGTAGTCAGTCTATTATTTTCCGTTTTAATAGTCAAATTTCGCCTTTCCGAAGATATCAATAATTTGGTGCGTAAGTATTTTTTCAAATAGATAGTCCTAGTTTTTTTAAATTATTGATTAACAGATAATTATAATTAATATTATTGATGATATTAATCATATTATTGCTGAGGAATAGGTTATACATTGCGGCACTTAAAATCAATATTGATTATGAAATTAAGATTGGCTTTGGTGCTATTTCTACTAATATTTCTGACGATTGATGCGCAAGAAATTGAAGATTCAAATAAATTCGACCCAAGTTTTACCATTGCCGGAAGATTGATGTTTGACTATGGAAATTTTGACTATAAGAATGAGTCGGAAGTTTCATTTACGGGGAGTGAAATTAGAAGAGCCACATTGGAATCTTTTGGCGAACTTTCAAAGAATATCGGATATAAATTTCAAATTGATTTCGCAAGAACTGTATTTCAATTTATGGAAGTACATCTTTATTTTAAAGACATTCCGGTAATTGGCGGTAGGCTAACCATAGGAAACATCCTGGTACCGTTTAACTTGGATAAAATAACGAGTAGTAAATTTATTACTTTTATGGAACGCGCAACCCCAGCATCTTATATGCTCATGTTTAAAACCGGGTTTATGTATGAGAATTTTAATATTTGGAAAAATAGAATAGGTTTCCAAATTGCTTATACTGCAAATGGAGCGGAGTTAAGAGGAATTAACTATCATTTAACAGAGGGACAAAACTTATCTACAAGACTAACAATTAATGCCATTGATAAACCATCTAAGAACGAGTTATTGCATTTGGGTTTTAGCTTTACCCATAAAGAACCTGTTAAAATTGGTGATGCGCTAGATAAGGTATACATAATTGCTGTACGACCAGAGGCAGATATGGCGAGAGCTTCATTCCTTCATGTTTTTCATGATGTTAATACAGTTTTAATAGGTGGATTAGAGGCTGCCTATACCGTTGGGCCATTTTCCGTTCAGGGAGAATATGTAAACGCAAGTATTTCAATGAAAAATGGAAAATCATTTGTACCGAGCTATTATGGATATGTGAGTTACTTTTTAACGGGTGAACATAGGCCTCGAAGTTCAAAAAATGCATTTGGAAGAGTTAAACCAATAAAGGAATTCAATTTTAAAGATAAATGGGGGGCAGTGGAGTTGGCTGCTCGATATTCTTCATTTGATATGACGACTGTGGATCAGGGTAAGTTGAATAATTTTACCCTTGGAGTAAATTGGTATTTAACTTCTTATGCCAGAATCATGTACAATTATATCTACTCAAATAATACTGAGTTTGAAACCATAAACATGCACATGGTTCGGTTTCAAATTGATTTTGCCAAGAAATTCTAATACATAATTCAGATCTAAAATTATAATTGATTTGAACTGCCAATAACCGGAAGATTAGTACTTTTGTTATAATTACTATTCTATGCAATTTATTACACATTTGTTATATGGTTTTCTAATGGCATTTATTGGGGTCACTCCTCCGGGAATGCTTAATATGACATCATTAAGAGTAAAAATTGAAAAGAATAGAAAATCTGCCTTTCTGTTTGCCTTGGGTGCTGCTGCGGTTGTTATACCTCAGGCGTTGATTGCTTTATCATTTACAAAATACTTCACAAAAAATCCTGAGGTAATTGAGCGACTTAAAATTGGAGGATTTTTTGTATTGCTGGCACTTTCTGTTTTTTTCTTTTTTCAGGCAAGAAAAAAAATAAAGGCGGAGGGTACTAAAAGAAAGGGTAATTATTTCTTTATCGGGATGTTCTTATCTTCTATTAATATGCTTGCAATACCATATTACTTTTTCTTTAGCTCCTTCTTAAGCGATAAAGATTTAATTATAATGGCACAGCCCTATATCAGTTATTTTGTGGCGGGTGCATTTTTAGGAACTTTTGCTTTATTCTCGGTATACATTCAATTTGCGAAAATAATCGAAAAGAGAGTCCAGTTTATTGCCCGTAATATTAATTACGTACTGAGTATTTTATTTTTTGTGTTAAGTATTTTAGCCTTAACTTCACTTAATAATTAATTATATTATTATATTAGCGACTGATAAACAAAATTATTTAATGATTTCTGCAATTACCAATAATCTTCACCGCGGTATAAAGTTGTTAAATGCCATTGATGAAAGTCAATATACTGATATATCAGTAGCACCTTATTATTCAAGTATTGGGAGTCACATGCGTCATATTCTGGACGTTTTCGATTGTGTTTTTTCCGGATTGGAATCAAAGAATGTGGATCTGTCTGCGCGAAAAAGAAATGAGCTCATTGAACAGAAAATTAATTTGGGATTAGACTATTTTGAGGAAATAATAACTAAACTTGAAGGTTTGAAATCTGAAAATTTAGATATGATCGTACAGGTTAAAGACGATTTGGGCTTAGGGTTTGTAACAGCCAACTATACACTTGCTTCTATACTTATTCAGGGGCATAGCCATGCTATTCACCATTTTGCGAGTATTGGATATATTATTTCTCAATTAGATATTAATCTACCGGATGCCGATTTTGGGTATAATCCAACTACGCCCAGAAATAAGGGTATAGAGATCAGCTAGTTTAAAAATAAAATGCTAATTTTTTTGTCTTATTTTAAAAACTCCAATCGATTCCCATTTCGAGACACAGTTTAAATAAAATGGACCGGAAATGAAATTATTTAAGAAAATAGAGCAAACTAAAGCTCAAATCGAGAGAGGAGTTGGAATCCTTAATAGCTTGAAGATAGTTATCAATGTGTTGTATGCCTTAATGATCTTTCAAGCTTTTCTTATACTGCCAAGGCCTGATGATCCGGAGCTTGAATATCATTCTCTTCCCCAAATATTTAGTGAGAACATCATTTCACTTGTGGTAATTGCTGTTGGCTTGATCATGATAATAATGTATTGGATCCAGTTCAATAAGCAACTTGGAAATCTTGTAAGAAGTTCTCCAATGCATGCAACCTTAGCGATTACTCAAATGATCTGTTTAATGCTCTATTTGTATTTTGTTCGTTTTGATATGGAATTTGATGGGATGACACTTGCTTTGCAGATGGAAAGTATTTTTTTGGCACTTGCCGGGTTTATTGGCGTTTATAATTGGGTTTATGCGAGGAAAAATAAATTAACATCCCATCAGATAGATGAAAAAGAGGAAAGAACAATGCTATATAAAATTTTACCTGAACCTATTGCAGCTCTATTCTCCTTGCCATTTGCAACTGTGAGTCCAACAGCCTGGACCATCTCCTTCTTAATTATAATCCCGGTTGGTTATTTCCTTAATTTTAGAAGAAAAAAACAAGATATTCAAGCAGAACAATAAAATATGACGACTAGTAAGCCCGGTATAACGAACTCCCGAATAATATTTGGAACTGTAATTCTAATAGTGGGATTTCTAAGTCCCTTACTAATTCCATTTGTTACAGCTACAGATTGGTCGATTGGTATAAAAAGTACAATTTCGGGATTGCTTGCTTTTGGAATACCGGAAATTTTTATGCTGCTTGCTGTTGCCATAATGGGTAAACAAGGCTATGAATTTATTAAAGAAAAGACCCTGAGGTTTTTAAAACGTTTTGCACCATCAGATACGGTAAGTTTGATGAGATATAGAATTGGTTTGGTCATGTTTAGTATCCCTATAATAATTGGAATTACACAGCCTTATCTAGGGTTTTATTTTCCCTTTTTTAAAGAATTTCCATTGTGGGCCTATATAATTCTGGATTTCCTGTTTATTTTTAGTTTCTTTGTTTTAGGGGGTGATTTTTGGGATAAATTAAGTGGATTATTCAAGCATAGTGTTATGGTTGACAAAAAAAAATAGGAACAAAATAATCATACTTGCATTGTCGGCTAGAAAGGATGGTCATATTTTTAATATCATATATTTCAATATTTTAATCAATTGAATTAAATAAAAAGATTGATTAAAATTATTTTTGTTCTCTCAAATCTTTTCTTTGTGAATAAACGAATCTTCATAATACTTTTTACTTTACCATTACTTTGCTCTTCTCAAGAAAGCATCTCGTTCTCGGATTCTTCTTATTTTGAAACCATGAGAAGCAAATTAAACTTAACGCTTGGGTTGGATAATGATATTGAGAGTTTTGAATTTGAAAATGAATTATCTCGTTTTTCGGTTAAACCAAATACAAGTTTAAGAATGACAGTTGCCATTAACCATAAGTTTCTCAATTTGAAATTTGGGTTTTCACCAAAATTCCTTGCAAGTGGTGATTCTAATGAAAAGGGAAGCACCAAATTGTTTAGATTCGCTTTTAACATTTTTATAAAAAATTGGATGCAAGTATTTGAGTTTTCAAATGTGAGTGGGTATTATATAGAGGATATTACAGGTGATAATTTCAGTTTGTTTCAAGACTCCGATTATTTTCTACTACCGGATATGAAAACAAGATCATTTAGGGGGGTAACAAGTTATAAATTCAACGATAACTTTTCAATCAGGTCAATTACAAACCGGAGTGAAATTCAAAGAAAGAGTGGGGGAGTTTTATTCCTAGTTTTAATTATGATTATTTTAAAATGTCAGGGAGTTCGAGTATACAAAAAATTGAGACTGTCAATCTTATTTTAAATGCCGCCTATTTCTATACATTTGTAATTAAGAAAAACTGGTATTTTGACCTAAGTGCAGGAGGAGGAACGGGTGTAGCGTTTAACCGTTTATTGGAGGATGAAGAGAACAATAATTCGGTTTGGACCAATGCCATTATTTTTGATCTTAAGTCTCTCGTAGGTTTTGGTTATAATTCAGAAAACTTTTTTGGAGGTATTTCATATCTTGGAAATGTTACCTCTCAGGATGAAAAATCTGTTATAAAATTTGGTAGTACAAGGGGTGTTTTTAACGTATTTTTCGGCTACCGTTTTAAATCACCTGAATTTGTTGACAAAAGTTTTAATTGGTTAGAAGATAAAATCCCTTTGAACTGAAGGATGGCTAGAATAGGATTTATTTTAAACTTTGTTTAACCTTTTTAACACTTTGGCATGCTTGCGAAGAGCCATCATGTCCCTTATAAAAGGCATCAATTCAGGATATGAAATGTTGTACTCGCTATGATTTTTGAGAGCAATTTTGTCCATAATATTCCAATTATATTTTATAGATTTAACGGCATCAAAAAAAGTTGCTCCGGTGGTTGCATCGTAGATATGCGTAGGTTCTGACATGACTCCATTAATTTCAACGATCTTAAAGTTTTTATTTTCCAGTAATTCCTTCCAATTATTGTACTTCAAGTCAATTCTGCCGTAAAACCAGCCATCAATTTGATGATTTAATTTATCAAAAACAGATTCTAATGGTTTGTTGATAAGATGGTTACCATTAATAAATTGTGTTCCTTTAGAATGGTTTCCAATCACACTAAGGGTAACAACATCATCCTTATCAATTACCTTATTTATCTTTGGACCATGAATATTCTTAAATAAGTCTAAGTATAAAAAAGCTTTTTCATCTGCTGAGATAAGTTCCCCCAGTGAGCTCTTTCCATTCCCGCGAAGGGTCATATATTTTTTAATGGTAATCGATGTGATTTTACCTTTTTTATCTCCGGGAATTCTATGGTAAAACACACCAATTTCATTTTCGTAATCAATAAATTCCTGAATGATAATTGGAATATTTACTTTTAAAAAATAGTTTCTAAGTTCCTGTTCATTATCAATTTTTTTTACCAGATACCCTCGGAACCCTATGTCGGGTTTCACTATCAATGGATAGGTAAGATTTATTTTTTTTAGCTGGATTAATAAATTTGCAAAATCCGTGTTTTCTGTAGCTATAATGCTATTGGGTCTGTACTTCTGTGGAACCAATGCAATTGTTTTAAATTTAGATTCACTTCCAATCCCGGAATATAAAATAGATGGATTTGTAACCAAAAAGTAAAGAGGATTTTTCGCTTTAATAATTTTATAAATATAAAAAGGAACCAATGGAGTATAGAACATAAAAGTTGGCCAATGTTCCCAGTTCGTTAGACGTGTTAAGAACGAACTTTTTTTCATTTGCTAAAAAGTGCTTTTAATATAACTCGAAATGCCTGTGTAACCAATACTATTGTAAAAACGGCAAGTATACAGCCTATGATCAATAATATATAATTTTTGTCTTTGTTGATGGCTTTAAAGCCCATCGTAATTAGAATGGGAGAAATGAAGAGTAGGGGTAATGCAATTGCCAAATATTTCATTCCCCTGTTAAAAATAGATCTGGAAGATGTACTTTGAAGGACATCTTCTTTACCGGTTTTATTTTTTTTATTTTCAGAATTTCCCATCCTAATAAATTGGATTAAGAAACGAAGGTAATTATTAGATTTGACAATAAAAAACTCCAATAAAACTAATAATTATCTAGCATTTATTGGAGTTTAATTAATAATATGAAATAGATTAGGCCAGAGCTTTGTCTAAATTTTGTTTTATGGCATCTAAAAAGTCCTGTGTATTCAAATAGTCCTTTCCTGTCATTTTATCTTTGTGGATCAGCAGAGCCAGATCTTTGGTCATTTTACCACCTTCAACAGTATCAATACAAACTTTTTCTAAGGTCCGGCAAAAACTAATTAATTCTTGATTATTATCGAGTTTTCCCCTGTGTTCTAATCCTCTTGTCCATGCAAAAATGGAAGCTAACGGATTTGTGGAAGTTTCATTACCCAGCTGATGTTGACGGAAATGTCGTGTAACAGTACCATGGGCAGCTTCCGCTTCTACCGTCTTGCCATCAGGTGTAACCAAAACAGATGTCATCAGACCTAAGGATCCAAATCCTTGTGCCACTGTATCTGATTGTACATCACCGTCATAATTTTTACAGGCCCATACAAATCCACCTTCCCATTTCATCGCTGCCGCAACCATGTCGTCAATTAATCTGTGTTCATATGTAATTCCTGCTTCTGTAAATTTATCTTGAAATTCATTTTCGAATACCTCTTGAAAAATGTCCTTGAATCTACCATCGTAAGCTTTTAGAATAGTATTTTTAGTACTCAAATATAATGGCCATCCTTTTTTTAATGCTTGTGTGAAGCTGGATCGAGCAAATCCGTAGATCGAAGAATCAATATTATACATCGCCATAGCAACACCATTTTCTTCAAAATTATATATTTCGAAGGATCGTTCCTCACTTCCATCCTCAGGAGTAAAGGTCATGGTAAGTTTTCCTTTCCCTTTAGTAACAATATCTGTCGCTTTGTACTGATCTCCAAAAGCATGACGCCCAATACAAATTGGTTTTGTCCAACCTTGTACATATCTAGGAACGTTTTTCATGATAATTGGTTCTCTGAAAATTGTTCCACCAACTATATTTCTTATGGTACCATTTGGTGAACGCCACATCTGAGTTAAATTAAATTCTTTTACTCTATCTTCATCCGGTGTTATAGTAGCACATTTAATACCAACATTGTATTTTTTAATTGCCTCTGCTGCATCAATAGTTACCTGATCCAAAGTCTCATCTCGATATTCAACGCCCAGGTCATAATATTTAATTTCAAGGTCTAAATAAGGAAGAATTAGCTGTTCTTTGATGAAGCTCCAAATGATTCTTGTCATTTCATCTCCATCCAATTCTACTATTGGGTTCGTAACTTTAATTTTATTCATTTTTGAGGTTTTTGAAATTCCAGCAAATATACTAAACCTTCTTAAAGTATTTGTAGTTTTCGAATGTTAAATAAGGTAATCTTTGATACATAATATGAAGGCCAAATATTGTGGTATACAGCTAAGATATAAGGCACAAAAAAAGCCATAAAAAGTCGAAACTTTGATATGGCTTAAAAAGGCTAACAATAAGTAATATTGTTTATGCACTTTCTTTAAATTGGTACATAAACGATAGTAACTTCGTCATATCTGCCAATTCTATTGCTGTTTTTTAAGATGAATATTTCAATAAATAATATGCTAATTACTTAACAGGTTGAAATAATTTTAAAAAACATATATCGAACAATGTTCCATATAATCTAAGATTATTTAATTGAAACATTTTCATAACAATTAGGGGGCGCTTCAATAAATAATATAGACATTCACAAATTTAGAAGTTGCATTGAATTAGTCTATTAATATAATCGCTTATTTACTAACATGTTATAAACAGTTCTTATTAACAATTGTTTATAAAGGAATACCGTAAATGATTAAAGTACAAAAAAAATCCCGTTACACTGGTAAAGGGATTTTTAATTTTAGAAGAAAAAAAGTTTAAACTATTTTCTCCTTAATTTGTGCTTTTTTACCAGTAAGATTTCTGAAGTAAAATATTCTTGCTCTTCTTACTTTACCTTTTTTGTTGATTTCAATTTTTTGGATGGCTGGTAAATTGATAGGGAAAATTCTTTCTACCCCTATAATGCCGGACATTTTTCTTATCGTAAAAGTTTCTGAACTCCCGCTGCCACGTCTTTGAATTACAACACCTTTAAAAAACTGAGTTCGTGTTTTTTTTCCTTCTCGAATTTCATAGTATACAGTAATAGTATCTCCTGCTGAAAATTCCGGAATATCATTTTTTGAAACAAATTCGTCTTGAACAAATTTTACTAGATTATCCATTGTTTTTATTTAAAATGGTTTTTCATAAATCAACATTCACGATTTTCGTCAGAGGTTAATTTTGAGTTTGCAAATTTATAAAAAACTTTTAGATTTAAAATATCTTTTTTTAAATATTTTCAGGCTCTTTATGTAGCTAAAACACTTTAAAATTGAATATTAGCATACAACCCAAATTTGTTGTCCAAGTAAGATGGACTAATAATCGCATTCATTTTTTTATTCTTGAATGGATTCCAATTTTTTAATGGCTCAAATCGATAGACCAGATCGGTTATAATTATCCCTATTCCCGCTCCAACGAGTACATCTGAAACCCAATGGGCATTGTTTAAAACTCGTAGAACGCCGGTGGCTGTTGCAAAAGCAAAACCACTATAAGCTAAGATCGGCTTTGTATCTTTAAATTCATGAAATAGTACTGTCGCCATAACAAATGAATTGGTAGTGTGGCCCGAAGGAAAGCTGTCGTCACCACTTCCATCTGGTCTTTCTTCATTAGTTATATTTTTCAAACTAAATACAATAATATTGCTTGCTATTGCAGAAATCACCAAATATTTAGTTTGAGTAAAGGCATCATTTTTGCTTGGAACTTTAAAAATATCTGCTGCATACATTATTACGGCTGGCGCAAATAACAAATAGTCGTCTGCATTCGTCGAAAAATCAGGAAATCGATCTTGAATATTTTCTTGTAAGTTTTCCTTTCCAAAAAATCCATTGGAGTAGTTAACAATTAATCCAGCTCCAATTAATGACAACGGTACGATCGATTGTTTAAGAAATGTCTTTTCAGGCTTACTTGAAGCTATTTGTGTACTGTCAGTTTGAGAAAACCCGGATAAGTGACAAATAAAAAAAATGACTAACATATAATATTTGAGAGTCTGAAATTGCCGTTTGTAAACACCATCAATTGATGACCCCGTCCTAAGCCAATTTAGGTGGTTTATATTATCAAATGAAGGGCTTGTTCTAATCATTAAGTAAATCCGGTCTAATTTTTTTGGTTCTCTCCATCGCTTTATCATGCCGCCACTGTTCAATTTTGGGAAAATTTCCAGATAAAAGAATTTCCGGGACTTCCATATTTTCGTAATTAGCGGGTCTGGTATAAACAGGAGGAGCCAATAAGTGATCCTGAAAAGAATCTGTTAGAGCCGATGTTTCATCTCCCAGAACACCAGGTATTAGCCTTATAACGGAATCACTCAAAACAGCTGCCGCCATCTCACCACCCGATAACACGTAGTCTCCGATGGATATTTCCTTCGTAATAAATTTATCACGTACACGTTGGTCAACACCCTTATAATGACCTGTTAAGAGGATTAAATTTTTAGCCGAGGATAACTTATTCGCCGTTTGTTGATTCAGCGTTTTGGCATCAGGAGTCATATAAATAATTTCGTCATACTTACGTTGTGCAAGTAATTTAGTAATGCACTTATCAATGGGTTCGATCATTAATACCATTCCTGCGCCACCACCAAATTGATAATCATCGATCTTACCATATTTGTTGAGTGCATATTCTCTTAGGTCGTGAAAGTGGACTTCAACTAAACCTTTATCTATAGCACGTTTGATGATAGAATGTTTAAACGGACTGCTTATTAATTCTGGTGAAACGGTGATGATGTCTATTCGCATAAGGCAAAACTACTAAAAATCATTCTATCATTCCCAAAAATATCCTTTCGCAGTTCAATATTTTGAAATCCTTTTTTCTCTAGTAATTCCTTAGTTTCTTTGCCCAGATATTGATTAATTTCAAAATACAGTTCTCCATTCGATTTAAGATTCTCTATCGCAAAATCCGCAATCTTATCGTAAAAAAGTAAGGGGTTTCCATCTTGTACAAATAACGCCAAGTGAGGTTCATTTTGTATAACATTGTTTTTTATTTCGTTTTTTTCTAATTCTCTCACATAAGGTGGATTACTAATAATAATGTCGAATTTTAGTTTGTCATTACCTGGAGGACGGGTAGTAATAGGGAGCGACGAAATAGTCTTATGTTTAGTAGCAGCTTGCCTCAAACTGTTCTTAATGGTCTTTTGTAGAGAATTTATTTTAAGAATGTCTAAATGTAAAAATTGAACATCTACCTTGTTAAGAGTAGCATTTTTTTGAGCAACCTTTATTGCTTTTTCTGATACATCCAATGCCCAAATACTGGCATTTGGAATATTTTTTGCCAAGGCAATAGCAATACAGCCACTTCCTGATCCAATGTCAATGATCTTGAGCTCTTGATTGGCATCATGCTTGTTTTTATTCTTGTTTCTAGTCTCTTTTGTCTTTTTTATAGCCCATTCTACAAGTTCTTCAGTTTCCGGCCGAGGTATCAAAACATCCTTGTTTATGAAAAATGGCAATCCGAAAAATTCTGTTTCTCCGATAATATATTGTACAGGTATTTCTTTTTTGAGTTTATTTAAGCCGAGCAAAAAATACTGTTCATCTATTGTCGAAATATTTGCTGTAGGACCTAAAGCAATATCTAATCGATTAAATCCAATCCTGTGTTCTGTTAATAAATAAAAAAATGAATCAATCTCTTCTTTTTGATAAAGCGAGAGAAGCTCTTTTTGAAATTTGCTTTTTAAGTCTGTGATCGTCATCATAAATTTTTTAACATCCACATGGTACAACTATAATGACCTGTATCTCCCATAGGCGAGTTTAAGGATTTAAACCCTACTTTTTTATATAGTTTACGCGCGTCTTCCATATATGGTAAAGTTTCCAAATAGCATTTTTCATAACCAAATTCACGTGCTTTTAGAAGACAGATTTCCATCATTTTCGAACCTAAATTTTTTCCTCTTGCTTCAGTTGAAAAATACATTTTTTGTAATTCACATATGTTTTCTTCCGAATTTTGTAATTGCATAATTCCGGCACCTCCCAATATTTTCTGACCATTTGTAATTACAAAGTAGCACGATTTATTAGAATTGTATGTTTCATACATTTTGTCTAGAGCTATATCTTCGTATGCCGTACCAACTTTAGGCACTCCAAATTCGATCAAAATTTCTCTAATTACTTTTGCAAGATTTTGATTATCATTGAATTGTATTTCTCGAATAGTATAGCTATTTATACTCAATTTAAAATTATATTTTTGTGTTGTGAAGATACATGAAAAATATATGCAACGATGCCTAACATTGGCAAAAAAAGGACTAGGTAGTACAAGGCCAAATCCGATGGTTGGATGTGTTATTGTGCATAACAATTTAATTATCGGAGAAGGATATACAAGTCCGTATGGGGGTAACCATGCTGAAGTTAATGCTATTATGTCGGTTAAAAACAAAAAAACATTAATGGATGCAACCTTGTATGTTAGTTTAGAACCCTGCTCTCACCATGGAAAAACACCACCTTGCGCAGATCTAATAGTTCTATATAAAATTAAAGAGGTTTTTGTAGGTACAGTAGATGACAATAGCTTAGTTAGTGGAAAAGGCATTGAACATTTAAAAAATAATGGTTGTAAAGTAAGTGTTGGGATTTTAAAGAAGGAATGTAGAGAGTTAAATAAGCGATTTTTTACTTTTCATACAAAAAAGAGGCCATTTGTTATTTTGAAATGGGCGGAAACTAATGATGGATTTATAGATATTATACGGGATGAGCGTTCAGAAAAGAATCCAAATTGGATCTCTAATAAAATTTCACAGCAAATGGTACATAAATGGCGAAGTGAGGAACAATCCATTTTGGTTGGAACCAATACGGTTATAAATGATAATCCACGATTAAATGTAAGAAGATGGGCTGGTGAAAACCCTGTTCGGTTAATTTTAGATAATTCCTTGAGAATACCTCATGATTTTCATGTTTTTGATGGTTCAGTTAAAACTATCGTTTTTACAAGTTCTAAATTCATGTTCGAAAAAGCAAAGGATAATATTATCCTGGAATATATTGATTATTCTAAAAGTATTCCAAAGCAAATTTGCGATAAGCTGTATGAAAAAAATATACAATCGGTTATTGTTGAAGGTGGAGCCCAGATATTGCAAAGTTTCATTTACGACAAACTTTGGGATGAGGCTAGAATCTTTATTGGTAGCAAAAGTTTTGGAAAGGGGTTGAAAGCACCTAAAATAGAAGGTGAAATAAGATCTGTTGAGGATGTTGACACAGATATGCTAAAATTAATGTTGCCAATACTTTGATTCAGATTGATACATATAGAACAATTAAAGATTCGGGCCAAGGCGAAATATTCAAAGATAGAGGAAGTAAGTTTATTGGCTATAGTTTTCCGGTTTCATCGGTAGATCATATTAAGAACCATATCCTTTCTTTAAAAGAAACCCATCATAAGGCTCGTCATTGGTGCTATGCATGGCGTTTAGGTGATGAAGATTTTACATTTAGGGTAAATGACGATGGTGAGCCAAATAACAGTGCAGGGAGCCCTATTTATGGCCAGATATTATCTTATGATCTGACCAATATACTGATCGTTGTTGTTCGCTATTTCGGTGGAACCAAACTTGGTGTTGGAGGCTTGATCAATGCCTACCGAACCTCCGCAGGGATGGCAATTGAAGCCTCAAAGATTATTAGAAAGACGATAGATGTGAATTTTGAATTGCGATTTGAGTATGCTGACATGAATAAAATTATGCGTCTGATTAAGGAAAAGAATCTAAATATCATCCGTCAAGAAATGAATATGAGCTGTATTATGGAACTTTCTGTTAGAAAAAAAGATGTGGAAAATATTTTGAGGAAGATTAAAGAATTGCGTTGTGCCAAAATTAAAATGATCAATTAAAGCTTGGATAGATCTTGTCTTGTAATAATTGAGGTGCCTTGGTTGGTTTATTCTTAATCATATCTATAAAAACTAAAGTTGTAGAGCCTGTAGTTAATAAATCATTATTTTGATTATAAATTTCTAAGTTAAATTCAATTTTAATCAGGGGCTTTTTATTTAGAGTGGTTATAATAGTCAATAGGTCATCGTATTTAGCAGGTTTTAAATAATTAATGTTCAGATTAAGTACCGGTAACATTATGCTAGATTCTTCCAAACTTTTATAGCTAACCCCTAAATTTCGAAGCCATTCAACCCTTCCAACTTCAAAATATTGAGCGTAATTTCCGTAATATACATATCCCATCTGATCAGTTTCTCCATATCTTACTCTCAATTTAGTTTCGTTTTTGATCATTTTTTTGTATTTTGCAGAAAAGGAGTTTACGGAAAAAATAATTAATAAGCAATAGTAAATATATTTTTTTATAATAAACTTTATTCACACATTTGTATAAGGAAAAACAAATCTTATTTTTTGCATGTTTAAAGGGATCGTGTTAAAATAAAAAAGGTAAATACTAATTCAATAACTGTTTAACGAGAATGACAAAAAAAGCTGCCACTGTATGGGATAATTGCCTGCTTTTTATTAAGGATAATATAAAACCTCAAGCTTTTAAAACTTGGTTTGAGCCTATAAAACCAGTTAAGATCTCGGGCGATGTGTTAACCATACAAGTTCCTAGCAAATTCTTTTTTGAATGGTTGGAAGAGCACTATATAAAATTATTGAGAGTTGCATTGGTAAGAGAATTGGGTGAAAATGCAAAATTGGTATATGACGTAAGAATGGAAAACACATATAGTAACAGGCAACCGCATACTGTAAAGTTTCCTAGTTCAAATAAAAAACCGTTTAATTCTCAGGGAGGAAGTATTCCCTTTGAAATTGATAAAAGAGAATTAAAGAACCCATTTGTAATTCCAGGATTACAGAAAGTGAAAATTGAATCACAGCTAAATCCAAATTATAATTTTGAGAATTTTATTGAAGGTGATTCGAATCGCTTGGCTCGATCAGCAAGTTTGGCGGTTTCTAATAAACCCGGAGGAACTTCATTTAATCCATTACTCATTTACGGAGGGGTAGGCCTGGGGAAAACTCATTTAGCGCAGGCAATTGGAGTTAGAATTAAAGAAAGATACCCGGAAAAAACAGTACTCTATATCTCAGCGGAAAAGTTCACACAACAATTTATCGATTCTGTCAAAGGAAATACTCGTAATGATTTCATTCATTTTTATCAAATGATAGATGTCTTGATTGTTGATGATGTGCAATTCCTCTCTGGTAAATCTGGAACTCAGGATGTGTTCTTTCATATTTTTAATCATCTGCATCAAAATGGAAAACAGGTCATTTTAACTTCAGATAAGGCACCCGTAGATATGCAAGACATAGAGCAAAGGTTATTGTCGAGGTTCAAATGGGGTTTGTCAGCCGAATTAATAGCACCAGACTATGAGACCAGAATCTCGATCCTGGAGAACAAAATGTTTAGAGACGGCGTTGAGATTCCTGATGAAATCGTAGAATATATCGCAAAGAACATAAAAACTAATGTTAGGGAATTGGAAGGAGTCCTTATTTCACTTATTGCACAAGCTTCCTTTAATAGAAAGGAATTTACACTTGCCCTTACAAAACAAATAGTTGATAAATTTGTAAAAAACACCAAAAAAGAAGTTTCTATTGATTATATACAAAAAGTAGTCTCAAAATATTTTGAAATGGATGTTTCTACTTTACAATCTAAAACCAGGAAGCGCCATATTGTTCAGGCACGTCAATTAGCCATGTTTTTTGCTAAACGAATGACCAAAGCGTCTTTGGCTAGTATTGGGTCCCAAATTGGGAGTAGAGACCATGCTACTGTATTACATGCTTGTAAAACAGTTGATAACCTTACAGAGACCGACAAACAATTCCGTAAATATGTTGATGAATTAACAAAAAAACTTACCTTTTAAGAGAATTTTTTGATGAAAAGAATTTTAATGGTATGTCTTGGTAATATTTGTCGATCACCACTTGCCGAAGGAATTTTAAAATCAAAAGTAAATAGTGAAGAAGTTTTTGTTGATTCTGCCGGTACAGGTGGATGGCATGTTGGAGGTTTACCCGATCAAAGATCTATAGAAGTTGCGGAAGATCACAATATTGATATCACCGACCAAAGATGTAGAAAATTTAGCAGTTCTGATTTTGATAAATTTGATATAATATTTGTTATGGATAAATCGAATTACCATTCTGTTACTTCTTTGGCAGTAAATAAAGCGGATAGTGATAAAGTAAAGATGATAAGAGATGAGATTATATCTACTTCAGGTAGTGATGTTCCTGATCCTTATTATGGAGGTGAAAGTGGTTTTGAATTTGTATATCAGATGATAGATGAGGTTTGTGATGTAATTGCTAAAAAACTTAATAATGAGCACGAAATATGGTAATTTATATTTAATTCCGACAACATTAGGGGATAATGAACCTCTGGAGGTTTTACCATTATCCGTAAAGAAAATAGTGCAAAACACTCGTTATTTTATAGTTGAAAATGAAAAATCGGCAAGACGATTTATCAAAAAAATAACTCCGAGGAAATCACAAGCCTCTTTAAAATTATTAGTACTCGATAAATTTACTACTGATCTGGAGTCAAGGGCCTATCTCGATTCCTGCATGCATGGCGTTAATATTGGTCTATTATCTGAAGCTGGAGTTCCTGCTATTGCTGATCCCGGTGCGAGTATTGTAATGTTGGCACATATTAAGAGTATCAGGGTAGTGCCCTTGGTTGGTCCTTCATCTATAACCTTAGCTATGATGGGTTCGGGGCTTAATGGTCAGAATTTTGCATTTAACGGCTATCTTCCTATTGAAAAATTGGAAAGGAAAAAGTCAATTAAAGAATTAGAAAAGACATCACGACTTAAAAATCAATCGCAAATATTTATTGAGACCCCTTATAGGAACGAAAAGTTATTCAGCGATCTGAAAGCCTCTCTTACACCTTCAACGTTTTTGTGTGTTGCCAAAGATATAACCCTGCCTTCGGAGTTCATTAAAACTTTAAGGATAAGTGATTGGAAAAAACAAAGTGTAGATCTGCACAAACATCCTTGTATTTTTATAATCCACAAAGATTAATGTAAAGTAAAAGTTTTATCAAAAAAAGCTCAATCTAAATTGTTGCATTTTTTATTGGTTTGATAAAAGAAGTATCATAACCGGAAAACTTTTTCATATAGTGTTGTACATCTGTTCCATAAGCATCAGCAACTACTGTTGCGCCATTGCTTCTAAGGTATGTCTTAACATGTCCTGCACCCGCTAGATGTGCAGCAGCCAATATGCCAGATTCTGTTATTATCACACCATTAATTTTTTTCCCAACGCTTCTTTTAATATCGCGCTTTAAAATCCATTTATTTAAAGAGCACAAAGCAATAAATGCATCTTCTTGCAATTCAGGATTTTCCAGAAATTCGTTAGTATTATAGATTTTCAGTCTGTGCAAAGTTGTTTTTCCAAACTGATATTTACCTAAATAGCCAAATGTATTCACTCTGTCATATTTACCTTGAGATTCTTTAAAAGCTAACGCTTCTCTAAAACCAATGAAAGAATTGTCTATTGTAGGGGTAAAAATTAATTCAAATTCCTGAATTCCTTTAGTGACCGTAACGATAGTATTTGAATTCGGAAGGTTGTATTTCACTTTCCTACTTTGATCAACGCTAATTAAGCTTAAAAAAGTGAAGGCTGTAAAAAAAATAACACTAAGAGGGACTAATATTCTTTTTCTTTTCATGATATTGTATTTGTTAGTTAGGGGTAGCCAAACTATACAATTATTCTTCCGCAAAGATAATCTAATTCTTTCCTCTAAAAGTTAAAATAATGCAAAAGTTGCATATAAAACGAGTCAAGATACTATTACTCAGAGAATTGTAAAAGGTTAAAAAAATCAACGCTTAATACCCTGTTCATTTATCCATTTTTGATATTTTCTGGCATTTTTATTGTGCTCCCTCAGTGTTCTTGCGAATTCATGCTTTCCAATTTCTGAAACACTGGCACACATATAGTAATACGCGTGATTTTGTGGGTATAGAACAGCTTCTATACTCGAAATGTCGGGCATAGCAATTGGTCCGGGAGGTAATCCAATATTTTTGTAAGTATTATAAGGAGAATCTATCCGCAAGTCTTTATTTAATACTCTCCTAAAAGTTGAATCCTGGCCATATTTTTGTTTTAGCGCATATATAATGGTTGGATCGGCTTGTAATGGCCAATTATCATCTAAACGATTGAGATATAATCCGGCTACTTTTGGTCTTTCATTCACCTTAGATGTTTCCTTTTGTACAATTGCAGCCAATGTAATAACCTCAACAGGTGTTAAATTTTTACTTTTTGCACTTTTAATCCGGTCTTCATTCCAATAATTTTGATACTCGCTTAGCATTCTTGCTCTGAACTTACTCGCGGAAGTATTCCAGTAAAAGTCATAAGAATTTGGAATATACATTGCAAGAGCGGTCTGTTCAGTAAAATCGTTTTGATTAAGGAACTCGGTTTCTTTCATTGCAGTCATAATAGAAATAGAATCGGCTTCAATTTGTAGCGCAATTCTTCCCGCTAGTTTCTCATAAGAATCTTGATTGTTAAAAGTTACTTTTACAGTTTCTGCTTTTCCTCCTCGAAGATGATTTACCAGGTCATCATTGCTCATCCCTTTATTTATTTTGAATTTACCTGCTCTAATTTTGTTTGGATAATTTTTCTTTTCAGCAACCCACACGAAACTCTCCGAATTTTTTAAGTAGGGATCTATCAATTCTTGAATATCAGTAAATTCGGAATTAGTTGGAATATAAATAGAAGTAGTTTCACTAACGTTGGAATTGTAGATCTTTGAATAAAAATGATAGCCAAATAAACCTCCAATAATAATTATAACAGTGAGAATTAAAATAATTTTATTTTTCATTTTCTAATTTCAATTTATAAGCTGGTAAAGATGCACATCTTTAAAAGAACCATCACTCAATATCCAATCTTTTTGACTACCAATTTTAATGAATTTTAATTTTTCAAAAAGAGCGATACTTTTCCTGTTGTCTGTGGGAATATTGGCATAAACCTGATGTAAATTTAAAGTAGAAAAAGCATATTCGGTAATCATTTTTAGAGCTTCTGATGCAAAGCCTTTATTTTGATATTCCTTTAATATTAAAATACCAATGCCCGCTCTTTGGTGTTGTGGATTGAAATCGAAGAGATCAATAAAACCTACATTCTCATTGGTAGCAGTATTCACAATTACCAGTCGCAATTGCCTTGCCTCGTAAATATCTTGCTGTGCATTGGCCAAATATTTTTTAAGAATAAATTTAGAGAATGGTGTCTGTGTACTGCTAACCTCCCAAAAATCACTATTGTTTTCTGTGAAAAACAAAAAGTCCAAATCCTCTGGCTCTAAAGCTCTAAGTATTATGGTTTTATTTTTTAAAACTTGCATTTAAATATTAATAGTTTATGCTTCCCTTATAAACAAACGTCGCTGGACCCTTTAAAACAATATTACGATAATTCTTCTCCTCTTTATCAAAACTAACTTCAAGTGTGCCTCCTAAAGTTTGGAGATTGATTATATTTTCGGTCGACTTTTTAGCAACATGACTTGCAATGGCAACCGCTGTAACTCCTGTTCCGCAGCTTAATGTTTCATCTTCGACACCTCGTTCATAGGTTCTAACTTTAAAAGTATTGTTATTAATTTGTTCGACGAAATTTACATTGGTACCATCTTCAAAATAAGGACTCGCATATCTGATTTTTTCTCCCATGTTTTTTACATCCAACACATTGACGTTTTCAGTAAATTTGATATGATGTGGAGATCCGGTATTCAAAAATAAATGATTTGGATGAACCTCAATTTCTTCAACATCATTCATCTTTATACTTACCTGATCATTATCTATCGTTGCATAATATATTTTTCCAATTGCTTCAAAAGAGGTTTTATTGTTAATAATTTCTAAATATTTGGCAAATTGCACAATGCACCTTCCTCCATTTCCACACATGGATCCTAAATTGCCATCCGAATTAAAATAAACCATATTAAAATCGAAAGCATCTGAATTTTCTAATAACATAAGACCATCCGACCCAATACCAAATCTTCTGTCACACAGTTCTTTAATATAATCATTATCTTCTTTTGGAAACAGATTCTCCCGATTATCTATGATAATAAAATCATTTCCGGTACCTTGATATTTATAAAAATCTATTTCCATAATGCAAATGTAGGAATTATTATAAGAATATTTACCTGTTAAAGTATCGTTAAAGCACTACTAATATTGAGAATAATGACTTAATTTTGGAGTTAATGACGTTAATAAATTGAAATAATCATGAAAAAATTATTGAGTTTGATTATAGTTTCTGCCCTTGGCGGAGCACTTACTTTAGGTACTTATTTGTTGTTTTTTGAGAATTCAGGTAGAATGACCAAAGTAGAGAACAGTACACTCTCAACAGCCATACCAACTAATTATAATAGTATAGGAGTATCGGCAGCAGAAAAAACTGATTTTACCGAAATAGCCGAGCTATCTGTAAATGCAGTGGTACATGTGAAAAACCTTTCTGTAGCCTCGTCAGGATCAAACCCATTACTTAAATTCTTTTACGGACAGTCCTATGAGCAAGGCGATACCAGGATAGTGGGTACCGGATCGGGTGTTATTATATCATCCGATGGCTATATTGTTACAAATAATCATGTCATAAAAGGGGCTAAAAAATTGGAGGTGACATTAAATAATAAAGTTACATATAATGCTGAAATTGTTGGTATTGATGAGAGTACGGATATTGCACTTTTAAAGATCGACGTTAATGATCTGCCTTCATTAATTATTGGCGATTCAGATAACCTTCGGGTTGGAGAATGGGTACTAGCAGTAGGTAATCCGTTTAACCTAACATCAACTGTAACAGCGGGAATTGTTAGCGCAAAGGCTAGAAATATCCATTTGTCGAACAGTAACAATAGAATAGAATCATTTATTCAGACTGATGCCGCCGTAAATCCAGGTAACAGTGGAGGAGCTTTGGTAAATGTACGAGGTGAACTTATCGGAATTAATACGGCCATATCTTCACAAACCGGTTCGTATATTGGATACTCATTCGCAGTTCCATCCAATATTGCTAAAAAGGTAATTGAAGATATTTTAGAATATGGAAATGTGCAAAGAGCATATTTGGGTATAAACTACGATGAGTTGGACGGGGAAAAAGCTGATAATTTTGGGGTCTCAAGTTCTGAAGGGGTAATCATTACAAGAGTAATTGACCAGGGAGCGGCTCAGGAAGCAGGACTTGAAGCGAATGATGTTATAATTAAAATGAACAATGTGTCTATCTCTAAATTTTCAGATCTACAAGGATTTTTAGGATCAAAACGACCCGGAGATTCCGTAGATGTAACCATAATAAGAAATGAATATGAGCAAGTAATTCCGGTTAAATTGAGAAATCAGTTTGGTAAATTAGAATTTGGAAAAACTGATTTTACGGATTATTATATTGGTGAACTTATCCCGATACCGAAGAAGGATGCCAATAATTTTAATATAAATTATGGGGTTAAAATATTGAGTTTGGAAAATGATGATCTGTATCAGAGATATGGTATAGAAAGTGGGGATTTCATTTTGTCCGTAGAAGATGAGAAAGTGTCCACATCAAATGAGGTTGAAGTTCTACTGAAGAAGTATCAAAATAAGGAATATGTAGTTCTTGAGATCTTAACAAAAGGAGGTAAACTTGGCTATATTAGATTAAGAGAAAATTAAATAAAAAGTTATTACCAAATGTTTAAAAGTCGTTCACTGTGAACGACTTTTTTTATGAATAATTAATAAAAAATCTTCTATTTTTGACAAATTAATGTTTTAATCAAATTTATAAGTAGAATGGATTCCAATAATTTATACGAAAAAGAGATCTTATTCCAAGTAGACAGGCGAAGAGCAACAGTCGAATTGATTAAGATAATAAGCGACCTATGGTATGAAAATAATATTGAATTGGTGCTTTTCAGAAACAATTTATTAGATAGAAACGTAAGTGAGATATTAAATTTAATTGAATATTCTAAAGAGTTTGTTCAAAAACACATTTCAATTTTTGATACCTTGGAAATTGCTCAAAAAATTCAGGAACTAGATCTACCACCGGCTAAACTGGATATAGGGAAGTTGGCTTATGTTTTTAATTTGACAGATATGGATAAGATCGGTGAATTCGTTACAAATAAATTAATAGGTGCAAAAAAAACCAATGGGTTCCAACCTAAGGATGTTGTACTTTATGGTTTTGGTAGGATTGGCAGATTGTTGGCAAGAGAGTTAATGTCAAAAACCGGGAAAGGAACACAAATGAGATTGCGGGCCATTGTAACTAGAGGAGAAGTAACTTCCGAAGTTCTGGAAAAAAGAGCATCTATGTTGAGGAAGGATTCTGTTCATGGCTATTTTAAAGGTTCAGTAAAGACCGATTTTAAAAATAAGGCATTAATTATAAATGGAACAACCGTTTATATAATAACTACAAAAACCCCGGAAGATGTAGATTATACAAAATATGGTATTGACAATGCTTTGGTAATTGATAATTCGGGGGCTTTTAGAACAGAAGAGGCATTAGCAAAACATTTAAAGGCAAAAGGAATAGCAAAGGTTTTGTTGACTGCTCCTGGTATTGGGGTGCCAAATATAGTGTATGGGGTAAATCAAAAAGATTATGACCCTGGGAAAATCAATATTTTTTCTGCTGCTTCCTGTACTACGAACGCCATTACTCCCATATTAAAAGTTATCAATGATACAGTAGGTATCAAACACGGTCATTTAGAAACGATTCATGCATATACTAATGATCAGAATTTAGTGGATAATATGCATAAAAAATACCGTAGAGGAAGGGCTGCAGCTCTAAATATGGTTATTACTGAAACTGGAGCAGGAGGAGCGGTTGCAAAGGCTTTACCTGAATTAAAAGGTAAATTAACTTCTAATGCCATTCGGGTACCGGTTCCTAATGGATCTTTAGCTATTTTGAATTTAAATTTGATCTCCTCAACCAATAAAGAGGATATAAATGCAATCGTAAAGAAATATGCCTTAGAAGGGGAGATGGTAGAGCAAATAAGATACTCCTTAAGTAACGAATTGGTTTCTTCAGATATTATAGGAACTTCAGAACCATCCATTTATGACAGTGAAGCAACCATAGTTTCCACAGATGGGAAGAATGCAATTATTTATGTATGGTATGACAATGAGTATGGCTATAGTCATCAAGTGATGCGTTTGGCCAAGTATATCGCACAGGTAAGGAGGTTTTCTTATTATTAGAGCTTATTCAAATTTTTAATAAGCTCTTAAAATCTTATTAAACGTTTTTTCTTTACATTTACATTATGTTAACATACCAAAATACCTCTCTTCTATGAAAATAAAAATTCCACTTTTAATTTTATCACTTTTTATTTTTTTGTCCTGCAAAAATGAACAAAGTAATGTTCTGCCACCACAAACAATACAGGTCTTTGAAGTAAAAGCTAAAACCGTTCCTATCTATCAAGAATTTGTAGGTCAGATCTATGGAGAAAGAGATATTCCTATAAGAGCAAGAGTTCAGGGTTTTCTGGAAAAAATTTATTTTGAAGAAGGAACCCGTGTAAAAAAAGGACAGCTATTATATTCCATAGATCCTGATCCGTTCATGCAGGAGGTGGCTGAAAAAGAAAGCATGGTTGCACAAGCGAAAACATTGCTTATTCAAAGTGAGAGTGATTTGCAACGAATAAAACCACTTGCAGATTTAGATGCTGTGAGCAAAAGGGAACTGGACATGGCACAGGCTAAAAGAGATGCCGATATATCGTCATTGGAAGCTGCTAAAGCTAATTTGAACATTGCCAATATCAATTTGGGATATGCTAAGATGTATGCACCTATAAATGGAATTATTGGAAAAACACTAGCTAGAGAAGGAGAATTTGTTGGTAAAGATCCGAATCCTGTTATATTAAATACGGTCTCGGAGATTAAGAATGTAAGAGTGCAGTTTTTTCTATCAGAAAATGAATACTTAAGAATAGCCAGAAGCTATATGGATAAGTACAAACAAAAGATCCAAAAGAATAATGAAGATCTTCCGGTAGAATTGATTTTGGCAGATGGTACTTTGTACAATCACAAAGGTAAATTGGACTTTATAGATCGGAATGTAGATCCTTCAACAGGAGCAATATTATTGCAAGCATCATTTCCAAATCCTGAGGGTCTAATTAGACCAGGTCAGTTTGCAAGGGTTAAATCGATAATAAAAACTGAAAAGGACGCTTTATTAGTGCCTCAAAAATGTATCACTGAGCTTCAAGGTCAGTTTTCAGTTTTCGTTGTTAATTCTGAAAATAAGATCGAAAGGAAACAAGTGGAAATTGGGGATAAGATCGATGATCTTTGGATCATAAAAGAAGGGATCAATAATGGTAACAAAGTTGTATTGGAAGGATTACAAAAAGTGGCATCCGGAATGGAAGTGATACCTGAAGTGACAGAGTTCGAAAGTCAATCCAATAACCAATAATATGGCTGACAATAAAGGAAATTTTTTCGTTCACCGCCCGATCGTGGCTATGGTCATAGCTATTGTGATCGTAATAGTTGGAATGGTATCTTTGATCGGATTGCCTATTGAACAATATCCAGGTCTAACACCTCCAATTGTTGAAGTGAGAGGTACTTATACAGGAGCAGATGCAATAAGTGTTGAAGAGTCAGTAGCAACTCCGATAGAGCAAGAAGTCAATGGTGTTGACAACATGCTCTATATGAAATCTACCAATGCCAATGATGGCACCATGGTGATCCAAGTTTCGTTTGATGTTGGTACCGATCCTGATATGAACACCGTTTTAACTCAAAATAGAGTTTCAGCGGCCTCTGCAAAATTACCAGCTGATGTCACAAAATACGGTGTTACTACTAAAAAGACGGAGCCTAATATGATGTTGGCACTGACACTGACTTCTGATGGGAGATATGATCAGGATTTTCTAGGAAATTATGCACTTATTAATATTAAAGATCAGTTGGCCAGGATCAAAGGTATTGGTCGTGTGGATATTATGGGGGCAGCTGATTATTCTATGCGTATATGGATCAAACCTGACCGGTTATCTCAATTAGGAATGACGGTTCCAGAAATTATTAATGCCATAAATCAACAAAATTTGATCGTTCCCGGCGGAAAATTTGGTGCAGAGCCTGCACCTCCGGGTACTGAATTCACTTATACGGTAAGATTGCCCGATCGATTTAATTCACCAGAAGCGTTCGAGAATATTGTTGTACGTACAAATTCTGACGGATCTCAAGTGAAGATCAAAGATATAGCTACTGTAAACTTGGGAGTTGAAACTTACAATATGATCCCAAGATCCAATGGAGAAACATGCGCAATTATAGCGCTTTATCAAGCACCAGGATCGAATGCGGTTGAATTAGCAGAAAATGTCATAGCCGAAATGGATGTACTTTCGAAAGGTTTTCCGGAAAGTGTTGTTTATCAAGTGGGACTTGATACAACACTCCCAATTACTGCGGGAATTAAGGATATTGTAGTCACTTTGATCATCGCTCTGATCCTTGTTATTTTGGTGGTGTTTATATTTATACAAGATTGGAGAGCAACATTAATTCCAACTCTGGCGATTCCGGTATCTTTAGTAGGTGCATTTATTTTCTTCCCGGCACTTGGCTTTACGATAAACGTACTTTCTCTATTAGGCTTGGTATTGGCAATTGGTATTGTTGTAGATGATGCAATTGTGGTTGTTGAAGCGGTACAAGTGAATATAGCTAAAGGAATGACTACGAAAGATGCAACTTTGGATGCCATGGAAAAAGTAACCGCACCTATAATTGCAACTACGCTTGTTTTGGTGGCTGTATTTATACCGGTTGCGGGTATGGCCGGAATAACAGGATTGCTTTATCAACAATTTGCAATTACAATCGTTGTTTCAGTTCTTGTTTCGTCTGTTAACGCACTGACTTTAAGTCCTGCTTTGTGCTCCATACTATTAAAAAAGCCTGTTCCTTATGGAGGCCCTTTAGGCTGGTTCTTTGGGAAGTTCAACAAAGGGATGGATAGGACAACAGATTCTTACATGAGTTATACGAATATTGTTGCAAGAAAATTAAAGCGAAGCGTTGTTTTTATTTTAATAATGACCATAGGGGTAGGAATTTTTGGTAAGATGGTGCCTGGTGGATTTATTCCGGAGGAAGATATGGGCTATTTTTATGTAAATATTCAATTACCTAATGCTTCATCACTTCAAAGAACTGGTGTTATTTCAGGAGAAATTGAAAAAATACTAATGGATTATCCTGAAGTTCAATTTGTGCTTAATGCAACTGGTTACAGTATGCTTTCTGGATCGATGGTTTCAAACAATGGTTTTATGTTTGTTACACTCGAAGATTGGTCTGAAAGGGAAAAAACTGTTAAGGAGATGATCGATATAGTAAATGCTCGATTATCAAATGAAATAAAGGGAGCTTCGGTATTTGCTTTTGGCCCTCCGGCTATTCCCGGTTTAGGAAGTGGATCAGGTTTTAGTATCATGATTCAGGACAAGGGAGGTAATGACCCCACCTATCTTGCAAATAATACAATGAAATTTTTAAAAGCTGCCAATGAACGAGAGGAAATAGGAAAAGCTTTTACAACATTTCAAGCTAATGTTCCACAAAGATTTATGGATATTGATAGAGAAAAGGCGTTAAAATTGGGAATAAATTTAAATGATCTATACACTACAGTAGGGGCTTTTATGGGAGGCTCCTATGTAAATGATTTTACCAGGTTTGGAAGATTGTATAAAACCTATATCCAAGCTGAACCTGAATACAGAGTAGATGAATCCGGAATAAATAAGTTCTTTTTAATGAATAATAAAGGCGATATGGTACCCCTTTCAACATTAGCAACGGTCAAACCAATTGCTGGTCCGGACTATACAACTCGTTTTAACCTTTTCCGATCAGTTGAAGTAACTGGTAATCCAGCAGACGGTTATACTTCAACACAAGCAAGAACTGCCTTAAGGGAGGTTGCTGAAGAAGTTTTACCAAATGATATGAGCTATACATGGAATGCCATGTCATTTCAAGAGGAAAAAGCATCGGGATCTTTAGGAATTATACTGACTTTTTCGTTGGTCTTTGTATTTTTGATCTTAGCCGCTCAGTATGAAAGCTGGTCCTTGCCGTTGAGTATTTTAATGGGAACACCCTTTGCTATTTTTGGAGCATTGTTTGCCTTATGGGTCTCCAGATTATTTAGTCCAACATTTGAGAATAACATTTTTGCCCAGGTATCCTTTGTGATGTTAATTGGTATGGCTGCTAAAAATGCTATTTTGATCGTTGAATTTGCCAATGACGAGTTTAAAAAAGGATTAAGCTTATTTGATGCTGCAATGGCAGCTTCGAAATCGAGATTTAGACCAATTTTAATGACTGCCTTTTCCTTTATTCTAGGTGTCTTTCCACTTGTTGTGGCTTCTGGAACTGGGGCAGAGGCAAGAAAGGTGATGGGTATGGCTTTATTAGGTGGTATGAGTTTGGCTACCTTCTTGGGAGTGTTTATATATCCAATGTTATTTGTTTTTATTGGTAAAATTGCGGGATATGAAAAGAAAAGAGAAAAATCGCAAAATAAAACTGTAAGTGAATAAGTAATAAAATGAAACAATCCTCAATATCATATATAAGTATCATCTTAATAGTTTTTGCAGTGGTTTCCTGTAAGGTCGGCCCGAACTATCATAAACCGGAAACAACAAGCCCAGAGACATTTAGATTCGATCAAAAGAGAACTGATTCTATTACCAATTTAAAATGGTGGGACCTATTTAACGATGAAATTCTAGATTCCTTAATATATGAGGCTTTAGAAAATAATAAAAATGTTCTAATTGCAGCTAGCAGAGTGGAACAGGCCAGAGCGAATGTAGGATATACAAAAGCAGATATGGGCCCAAAATTCGGCTATGGCGCAAGTGCCGGAAGGACTAATAATATTCAGGGAATACAGCTTGATCAACCGATAAATAGTTTTTCAGCTAGCGCAGGTTTAAATTGGGAGATCGACTTTTGGGGAAAATTCCGAAGAGGTACGGAAGCTGCAAAAGCTGACATGGTGGCTTCGTTATATGGTAAAAGAGCAGTCGAGATCGCATTGATAAGTGAAGTTGCCACAAATTACTTTCTCTTGTTGGATTATAGAACGCAACTCGAAATATCAAAAAACACATTGGCAAGTAGAGATAGCACTTTAATAATTATTCAAGAGAGATTTAATTATGGTTACACACATATCATAGATGTAAACCAGGCACAAATACAGAAAGCGATAGCGCAAGCATCTGTACCTCAATTTAAGCGTTTTGTTGCTTTTACAGAAAATAATTTGAGTGTTCTATTGGGAAAGAATCCGGATTCTATAGAAACGTTATTGCTAGTTAATGCTTACGAGCTACCTGAAACAATTCCTACGGGATTGACCTCAGATATCTTGCAACGCCGACCGGATGTTTTACAAGCAGAACAATTTTATCGCTCACAAAATGCCAGAGTAGGTCAAGCGGTAGCCATGCGATTTCCTTCTATTAGTTTAACGGGCTTGTTGGGAGTAGGAAGCACGGAATTATCGACCCTTCTCTCAGGTGGTTTGGGATGGAGTGCAGGAGCAAGTCTTACCGGACCATTATTTGAATGGGGTAAGAATAAGCGAAGAGTAGAGATAGAGAGAGAAAAAGCGAAACAATCATTATTGACCTACGAGAACATTGTTCTAACTTCTTTTCAGGAAGTAAGTAATGCCTTAATAGAAATAGAAACTTTGAAGGATGAATTAGCTGCTAGGCAATTAAGAGTAGATGCAGCAAAAAATGCAAGTTATTTATCAAGACAGAGGTATTTTCAGGGGATTACCAGTTATCTGGAAGTCACAGAAAATCAACGACAAGAATTTGATGCACAACTTTCTTATTCAGATAATTACCAGCAGTTATTAAATTCTTATGTGAATTTATATAAAGCCTTAGGAGGAGGTTGGGTAGATCAAGATGAGATCGATAAATACGCACAACAAAAGGCAGATCAGGAAAATATAGATGTTAATACCATAGATAAAGATTCATTGTTTTATAACGGACAAGTTGTTGACCTTCACTTAACTCAGGAAGAAATCGATGGGCGAAAAGCAGATAAAAAAGCACAAAGAAAATTAGAAAGAGAGCAAAAAAAAGCAGATAGACAGAATAAAAAATAAATTAATCGTATGAAGGGAATTGTATTATTTTTTATAATGCTTGTTTTTAATTTAAGTATAATGGCGCAAGAAACTAAAACAAATGATTTACCCTATTATGAAGTTCCGGAATATTATGAATCCTATACAGCTGGTACAGTAGCCGCACGAATGGTAGATGGTTTAGGTTTTCGATACCGATGGGCTACCGAAGGTCTGCGTAAAGTGGATCTGGATTATAAACCAACAGATAGTTCTCGTACAACGATACAAACTATTGACCATATTTTAGGATTGTCAAGAGTTATAGTAAATGCAACACTTCAAGTTCCAAGCAATTTTACCAAACAACAACGGGATTTGACTTACGAACAAAAACGAAAGGAGACTCTTGAGAATATTAAAAAAGCAAGTGAAATTTTACAAAAAGCTACAAGTTTGATCGATTTTAATATGCATTTTATTTCAAACAAGGGCGAAAGCGAATATCCTTTTTGGAATAGTATAAATGGTCCAATTGCCGATGCTATCTGGCATACCGGTCAGGTAACACTACTTCGACGTGCATCTGGAAATCCTATAAGTAAAAAAGTTAGTTTTTTACAGGGGAAAATAAGGGAGTAAGAATCTAATCATACACGTATCAATTCATTAGCATCTGTGTGTTCAAATACTCTTCCATAAATATCTAACATGGTTGTTTCTGCGTAGGTCATTTTCCCGTTTCCTACAATAACTTTGATTTGAAAAGCTGTTGTTTTTGCGTTCTTTTGCATAAAAGGTGATTGAACAATACCCCAGTCCTTATTATCGACCCCAGCGACTACTTCGATCACAGTACTACCATCAGCATCTTTCTCACCCTTATAAGTACCGCCTGCAATCAAACACACAGCTCTTGGAATTGTCAGCGTATGCATAACGACTTTTTCTCTCGGATCCCACAGCCAATACCCTGTTTGGTCATGAAATACTTCATCATTTGATTTTCGCTGAACAATTTGACGATAAAATAATATGGACAAAGTCTGCGATTCCGCATTATCTACAGTACCTCCTTCAGTGAATGTAATGGTTTCATAATAAGGATTTTCTTCTGTGCCTTCCGGCTCAGGAGCTATATCCATTCCTTTGTTTCCTTTCCAGACTCCAATTAATTCTGTTAATGGACCGTAATCGATATTTAATTCTTCGGTCATGGTTTTTTTTTAAGGTATCGTTAGTAATTTATTTTTTACCCATTTTTAATCCTTAACTTTTAAATTTTCCAATTCTTTTTATTCATTATTTCATGATCATATTTTTTCAAAAAGTTGAGGACTATATAATTCAATTGTCTTTCAATTCTAATTATTTAATTGTCTAATACATAGTATTTTTGTGAGCTGATTGCTCTGGAATCTCTTGCATTGCATCCCAATGCTCCACTATTTTTCCATTATTATCAAATCTAAAAAAATCCATTGTTACATATTCTATTCTGTCAGGCCATATCTGATGTGTGTGAAGTGCAACTAACTCTCCTTCTGCAATTACTCGTACAAACTCAATAGATTTGTTTGGATATTCTTTGGTCATTCTATCAAAGTAATCAATAAATGGTTGAATTCCATCTCCGACCAAGGGATTATGTTGTATGTATTCGTCCCCAACAAATAAATCAACAGCTTTTTTAGGATTACCTTCATAAGACATTTTATAAAAAGCTATTGCATTTTGTTTATTCCGCTTCAACATATCATTCATCTGATTTGTTTTTTAAACTTGCACCAAATCTTAATGCTTACTATTTAGATTTATGTTCAACTCAAATTATTTCTTGATACGAACAATATTTCTTTCTTTGTATTTTTTGTACTAAAAAATTTCAGGCACAAAAGTCTGATCGGAAAAAGGAGGGCGGATATACCCTTCTTCTTTTTTTCTGGGTGCGAGAACCATTTTTTCGCTTTCCACTTCTTGATAGGGTATTTTGCTCAACAAATGGCTAATGCAATTTAGGCGAGCTCTTTTTTTATTATCGGCGGGCACGACAAACCATGGCGACTGTTTAGTATCTGTATATTTAAACATTTCATCTTTGGCTTTACTGTATTCCAACCACTTATCACGTGATATAATATCCATTGGACTTAATTTCCACTTCTTTGTTGGATCATCAATTCTCGATTGAAAACGATCCTCTTGTTCTTCATCGGAAACAGAGAACCAATATTTTATTAATACAATACCTGATCGGATGAGCATACGTTCAAAATCAGGGCAAGTACGCATAAATTCATGATATTCATCCTGGGTGCAAAATTCCATAACATTCTCAACCCCAGCTCTATTATACCAACTTCTATCAAATAACACCATCTCTCCGGCGGCAGGCAGGTGAGGTACATAACGTTGAAAATACCACTGTGTTTTCTCTTTTTCAGTAGGTGTACCCAAAGCAACAACATTACAAACTCTAGGATTTAAACTTTGAGAAATTCTCTTTATCACACCACCTTTTCCAGCTGCGTCTCTACCTTCAAATAATACAACTACCTTTAAATTTTCTTGCTTGATCCACTCTTGCAATTTTACCAGCTCAATCTGTAGCTTAGCAAGTTCTTTTTCATAGATATCAAGACTTATCTTTCGAGTGTCTTTTTTTTTGGGTTCGATGTTTTTCAAGCCCTTATTTTTATTTTTTCCCTTTCCCATGATTTTAGGTTTGATTTTTTGAACTATAAAAATAAGTAAAAATAAGAGCTTATAAAAATATAATTAGACTATAATTGATGCTTATTCAAGTTGTTAATAAGGAAGAAATAGAATTGATAAATTGTTTAAATTTCTATCAGGTCAAATTTTAATTCAAGCGGTTTTAAGGCATCAATTAAAACTGGAATTAAGTTTCCTCCATAGTTCATGTAAAATTCAGAGAAATTAGTATTGCGCTCCTGTAAACTATGATTTGGAAAAATTTGATCTTGCAGTTTTATTATACGATCTACAACTTCTTTCATCTTTCTTTTTTGTGCTTTTAAAAGCCGTTTCTCTAATTTATTAATGCCATTGGTCTGTTTTTTTTCTTGTGCTTTTACAGCACCTAAAAAAGAGGTGTCCGTTTGATTGGATAAGATTTTCAAATCGTTAAACATTTTTTCGAGTTGTGATCTTTGTTCAGTAAAATCAATATCGATTTCAGAGAAGTCTTTTATCGTTCTATTGATCAATTCATTTTGATTGGTAAAAATAGCTTCCTTAGAAATATTTAATTTCTGCATTTTTTTCACTTGCTTTGGTGTACAGATTACTGCGGAGTTTCGGAGTAATAAAATGGGAAAGGGAACATCGACAGCATTAAAATAACTTTTTAACTCCATCCAGTAAGCCAGTTCGCCGCCACCTCCTATATAACAAAGATTTGGTAAAATCACTTCTTGATATAAAGGGCGAAGCAGAACGTTTGGGCTGAATTTTTCAGGGTTTTTTTCAACCTCCTTCATGAGGCTCTCTTTAGTAAAAGTTAAAGGGGTATTATTTACTTTGTAAACACCATCTTCAAAGATTATTCTTTCTCTCAAATTATCATCCAGATAAAATAAATTAATTTCTCTTGGATTTACCTGAATTTTATAATCTGGACCAATTTTTTCGATAGTATTTGAAACCTCTTTATGACAAGTTTGTTCCAGTAGCTCCTCTTTGATATATGGGATAAAATTATTTTTTAAGTCCTTATTATCAGCATCAATAATTACTAATCCATGGACTCCAAAAAGTTCGTTGGCTAAGAATCTAGTAGCATCCGCTAAATTATTATTTTCAAGATAAGATCGCTTAAAAAGAGATTTGATCTCTTCAGCGTTCTTACTAGTTCCTAAATTTTTTGAAAATTCATTAAAAACTATTTCTAGACCTTCTGTGCTAAGTCTGCCTACACCACCTGCAGCCTTTCTTTTCCATTTTATTTTATTGCCTTGAAAATTAAAATATTGAATTTCTTCAAAGTCGTGATCTTCCGTAGCCATCCAATAAACAGGAACAAAATTGTTTTTTGGAAATTCCTTTTTAAGCAGTGTAGTTAAATTTATTGTGGAAATTATTTTATATAAAAAATACAGTGGTCCGGTAAATAAATTGAGCTGATGACCAGTAGTTATTGTAAACGCGTTTTCATTTAGAAGGTAATCTATATTCTTTTTACTCTTTGAGGAAGTGGAGATGTTTTTATATTGCTCTTGAAGTGATTGGACAAGAGTTTTTCTATCAATTAGGTCGTTCTTTCCAGAACGTAATTCAATTTGCTTTTTAAATCCACTTAAGTTGGGGAAGTGCTTATAAAATTCTTTCAGACCATCTTTTTCTTCTAAATAATCGCAAATTATTTTCGAGAAATAGCCTGTATCTTTAAAAGTAACTTCTTGTTTATTTGACACGCAATAAGTATTAATTTATAGGTAGAATCTACCATAATTTCGTCAGACAATTTAATAATTATAATAGACATTATAAAATAGTATCCTTATAGTCTTTCTATTTTAAGAATTAATTAACTAAAGGCTCTCCATAAAGATCAAAATCTGTTGCTTCATTTATTTTTATAGCGATGAAATGCCCTATTTGAATATAGTGTTTACTGGCATCTACAAGAACGTCATTGTCTACGTCCGGGCTATCAAATTCAGTTCTACCTATAAAGTAGTTACCCTCTTTTCTGTCAAAAATACATTTATAAACCTTGCCTATTTTTGCTTGATTCAGGTCAAAGGATATCTGACTTTGAATTTCCATTATTTCGGAAACCCGATGCTCTTTAATTTTTTCAGGTACGTTATCTTCTAGCAGAAAGGCATGTGTATTTTCTTCGTGAGAATATGTAAAACAACCTAATCTTTCGAATTTCGAATTTATTACAAACTGTTTTAATTCTTCAAATTGCTCTTCCGTTTCGTTAGGATATCCCACAATTAAAGTAGTTCTCACTGCCATATTTGGAACACTCTCCCTGAATTTTTTTATCAGTTCTATTGTTTTTTCAGAATTCGTGCCGCGTCGCATGGATTTTAAAAGTTCTGAATTGATATGTTGCAAAGGAATATCTAAATAGTTACAAACTTTCGGTTCTTCTTTCATAACTTCCAGAACATCCAGTGGAAATCCAGTTGGAAAAGCATAGTGCAATCTGATCCATTCTACACCATCTATTTTAATGAGTTCTTTAAGCAGGTCTGCTAATGCTCTTTTATTATAAATATCTAGTCCGTAGTAGGTTAGATCTTGTGCAATCAATATTAATTCTTTAACTCCTTTCTCCGCTAGTTTGGTGGCTTCGATAACAATATCTTCCATCGGGGTGGAGATATGTTTTCCTCTCATCAAAGGTATAGCACAAAAGGAGCAGGGCCTGTCACATCCTTCAGCAATTTTAAGGTAAGCATAATGTTTAGGTGTTGTAGTTAGTCTTTCTCCCAGCAATTCGTGTTTATAATCTGCCTCTAAGGCCTTCAATAAATTTGGCAGATCATGTGTTCCGAAATATTGATCTACATTTTTTATTTCTTTTTCCAGATCGGGTTTATAGCGTTCACTTAGACATCCGGTTACAAATACTTTATCTACTTTTCCTGCTTCCTTTTTATCTACATAATGCAAAATAGTATTTATGGATTCTTCTTTAGCTTTACCAATAAATCCACAAGTATTGATAACAACAATATTACCTTCATCATTTTCATCTTCATGAACAACATCTTTATCATTTGCTTTTAATTGCCCCATAAGAACTTCACTGTCATAGATGTTTTTAGAACAACCTAAGGTAACGACATTAATTTTATTTTGTTTGGATGTTTTGGTTCTCATGAAATGGATTAAAGTTTAATGAAAAATAATTTACTCGCAGATTTCGCTGATAATATAATTGTGAAAATAAAATGCAATCTGCTAAAAATTTGCGTTATCTGCGTGAGAATAAATTTATTGCGATTGTGTAAAACAAAATAAAAATTTAGCTAAATTACTTTCAATGTTACTTAATTGAAGAAAGAATCAACAAACTCTATTTTATTAAATACCTGTAGGTCGTCTAGTCCTTCACCAACGCCAATATATTTTACAGGGATTTGAAATTGATCAGAAATACCAATTACTACGCCGCCTTTTGCTGTTCCATCTAATTTGGTAATTGCAAGTGCCGTTACTTCCGTTGCCTTTGTAAATTGTTTGGCTTGTTCGAAGGCATTTTGTCCGGTTGAACCATCCAGTACCAAAAGGACCTCATCTGGCTTATTTGGAGCGACCTTTTGCATCACCCGTTTTATTTTGGTGAGTTCATTCATCAAATTGACCTTATTGTGCAAACGCCCCGCTGTGTCAATGATTACAACATCAGCATCCTGTTTTATTGCAGATTCCAGAGTGTCAAAGGCCACAGATGCCGGGTCGGATCCCATTTCTTGTTTAACCATTGGTACGTCCACTCGATCTGCCCATATCTGTAATTGGTCAATTGCTGCTGCACGAAAGGTGTCTGCCGCTCCAAGAACTACTTTTAATCCTTGTTTTTTGAACTGGGAAGCCAACTTGCCAATGGTGGTTGTTTTACCAACACCATTCACCCCTACAACCATAATTACATAAGGTTTTGTATTTTTTGGAATTGTAAAATCAGTTTCATTACCAATATTAGTTAAAGCGAGTAGAGCGGCAATTTCTTCACGTAATATCTTATTGAGTTCATCAGTACCGAAATATTTATCTTTGGCAACGCGCTCTTCAATTCTGTCGATTATTTTCAAGGTGGTCTCAACGCCAACATCAGATGTAACAAGTACTTCTTCCAAATTATCTAAAACCTCTGCATCAACAGTAGATTTTCCAGCAACGGCTTTCGTTAATTTATTAAAAAAAGAGGTTTTTGTTTTTTCCAGACCTTTATCTAAAGTTTCTTTTTTTTCAACTTCTTCTTTAGTGCGGTCTTTGGAGAAAATATTTTTAAATAAACTCATTTCTTACTTATTGATTACAGTTGCTTGAATTCCGGTGGCCAGTCGTGCATATAAAAAGCCAAGACTAAACAATTTTGTTTTTTAATTGTGTCGTGCGTTATTGATAGTAGTGACATCCTTTTTTGCTTTTTTAAGTGAAAAAGATATAACGGATAGCATGTCAAACGCTAAAAAATAATTAAGACAAAGATAAAACAAAAAAGCTACTTTCATTTTACTGAAAATAGCTTTTGTATTGTAAATCGTAGTAAATTTTATTTTTTACTCAAAAACTCATTTACTTTCGAAGGATCCATAATGCTTTCAACAAATATATAAGCACCTGATTTTTCAGACTTAACCATTTTGATAGCTTTAGTTAACCTCTTTGATCCTGTTTGTAATGATGCTACTGATTTCTTTGCCATGACTCTAAATTATTTAATCTCTTTATGAACTGTCATTTTCTTCAGGATAGGGTTGAATTTTTTAACTTCCAACCTGTCCGGAGTATTTTTTTTATTTTTTGTAGTAATGTAACGTGAAGTTCCGGACTTTCCTGAAGCTTTATGTTCGGTACATTCTAAAATAACTTGAATTCTATTGCCTTTACTCTTTGCCATTTCTTCTTATTTTTTTAAATAACCGTTAGCTCTTGCTTCCTTAACCACAGCCTCAACACCTTTTTTATTTATGTTTTTCAATGCTCTCGTAGAAACTTTTAAAGTTATCCATTTATCTTCTTCAGCTAAATAAAAACGTTTTTTCACCAAGTTTACTTTAAACTTTCTTTTGGTTCTGTTCATAGCGTGAGAAACGTTGTTTCCTACCAATGCTTTTTTTCCTGTAAGCTCACAAACTCTTGACATTTCTTATCTGTTTAATTTGTTCTTTTAAAACGAGGTGCAAAAATATAAATTCTTTACCTATCTAGCAAACAATTTTATGTGTTTTTTAAAATTTCTTGACGTAACATTTCCAGGCTTTTAACTGATGCCCTAAGGATTACTTTTTCTCTGGGCTTTCCAAAGTTAAATTCTTCGATCAATACTTCGTTTGGTGTGGCCAGTGCAATAAAAACTACCCCAACTGTTCTGTCTGTTTTATCCACTGTAGGACCTGCATTGCCCGTAGTCGCGATGGCGTAATCTGTTTTAAATATTTTTTTACAATTCAGCGCCATTTCTTCTGCAACTTCTTTGCTTATCACCGTGTGATTCGCAATAGTTTTATTGGAAACTTGAAGGACTTCGGTTTTGACTTCGGCAGAATAAGTAACCATAGCACCCTTAAAAAATTTTGAAGCTCCGGGAACGGAGGTGATCATTTTTGCAATATTGCCTCCAGTGCAGCTTTCAGCAATACTCAATGTTTGACCTTTAGGTGTTAACAATTTACTCAATGATTCCTCAATGGTCTCTGTTTCGTCAAACCCAACTATAATGTCGCTAATAATTTTTTGGAGCTTCTCTATTTCCTCTGATAGTGATTTTTCTAAAATTTCTTTATTCCATCCCTTCGCTGTTAATCGTAATCTTAACCTCCCATAGGATGGTAAATATGCCAATTTGATCATTTTGGGTAAATCAATTTCCCAGTTTTCAATTCTTCCGGATACTTTACTTTCTCCCATGCCATAAGTAAGGAGTGTTTTGTGAATAATATATGGTAAATGGAAGGACTCCTGTAATTTAGGTAAAACATGATCTTGCATCAATCCCTTCATTTCATTAGGAACCCCTGGAAGTGAAACAATTACCTTTCCATTTTTTTTAAACCACATCCCGGAGGCTGTGCCCCAATTATTTTTTAAAATAGTAGCCTTACTTGGTAAGATGGCTTGCTGTAGATCCATATCCGTATAGGCATAATTTATTTTGGCGAAGAGATGCTTGATATGATCAGCAATATGTTTTTGAAAAATTAATTTATCATTAAAATAATCTGTAAGAGTATGTTTGGTAATATCATCTTTTGTTGGCCCCAAACCACCGGTTAATAGAATGATATCTGCATTTTCTTCAGCTTCAGCGATCGCTTTTATAATGTGCTCTTTATCATCTTGTATAGAGGTAATTTGATAGACAGAAACACCTATAACGTTCAATTGCCCGGCAATCCATTTGGAATTAGTATCCGTGATTTGACCAATTAATATTTCATCGCCGATAGTTATAATTTCTGCTTGCATGCGGCAAAGGTAAAAGGAATAAGTAACAAGGCAAAAGTTTAAGTAAAAAGTATATAGTTGAAATTATAATTTTTTAAACCATTTATTATAAGGGTTTTGTACTAAATATGAATTGTAAAATTTAACATTACCGGTAACTTCTTTTCCTAACCAGAGTGGTTTACTAAAAGAAGTATTCTCATCTGGCAATTCTATTTCTGCGATTATCAATCCCAAATTTTCACCATAAAATTCATCAACTTCAAAAAATAGACCTTTATTGGCAGCAATAATGTATCTCTTTTTGTCGATAACCCCTGGCTCACAAATTTTAAGTAATTCGACCGCCTCTTTTTTAGATATCTCTTTTTCCCATTCAAATCGCGAAATCCCAGATGCATTTCCAATACCTTTTATTGTTAGAAAGCCTTTATCTCCTTTTATTCTAACTCTTACAGTTCTTTCAGGAACAGTGGATAAAAAACCTTGTTTAATATCAATTGATGATATAGCATGTTCTTTGAAGTTAGCCTTAACTAAAAATTTTCGTTCTATTTCTTTACTGACCACAATATCATTTGATATTAACCTTAAACATTTCTTTGTTTTCCATTTTCCCAATTAAAACATCCTGAGGCTTCACTGCCCCAACACCTGCCGGGGTACCTGTAAAAATGACATCACCTATTTTTAAGGTAAAAAACTGAGAGACATATGCAATGATCTCATCAATTTCCCAAAGCATGCTTCGGGTATTCCCATCCTGTACCAATTCACCGTTTTTGAACAACTGAAAATTTAAGTTTTCAAGATCATAATTCTTTTTTTGGTAAAATTCGCTTAGTACGGCGCTACCATCAAAGGCTTTGGCTTTTTCCCAGGGCAGTCCCTTTTCTTTTAATTTGCTCTGTAGGTCTCTTGCTGTAAAATCAATTCCCAAACCAATTTCTTCATAGTAGTTATGGGCGAATTTTTTATTGATATGCTTTCCAAGTTTACATATTTTAACCAGTATTTCCACCTCATAATGAACCTCATCGGAAAATGGAGGAATGACAAATGGATGTTTTTTTAACAAAATTGCAGAATCCGGTTTTAAAAAAATGACCGGCTCCTTTGGTTTTTCATTTTCTAATTCTTCTATATGTTTGGCGTAGTTCCGCCCGATACAAATTATTTTCATCTTAGATAGTTTCGGGTTTCAGGTTTGGGACTTTTACCTTTTTCCTTTTTAAGGAATCCATTTTTTTTCAAAATTAGGTTTGCGTTTTTCTAAAAATGCATCTCTACCTTCCTTGGCTTCCTCTGTCATATAAGCCAATCGCGTGGCTTCCCCTGCAAAAACTTGTTGTCCAACCATACCATCATCCGTTAAATTCATGGCAAATTTTAGCATTTTTATAGAGGTTGGCGATTTTTCTAATATTTCTTGTGCCCATTCATAAGCGGTACTTTCTAATTCATTATGAGGAATCACCGCATTGACCATTCCCATTTCATAGGCTTCCTGGGCGGTATAACTTCTTCCTAAAAAGAAGATTTCTCTGGCCTTTTTTTGCCCTACCATTTTGGCTAAATAAGCCGAGCCATATCCTCCATCAAAACTGGTTACATCGGCATCTGTTTGTTTAAAAATGGCATGTTCCTTACTGGCCAGTGTTAAGTCGCAAACCACATGTAAACTATGTCCGCCTCCAACGGCCCATCCCGGAACCACTGCAATCACAGCTTTGGGCATAAACCTTATCAATCGCTGAACTTCCAGTATGTTCAAACGATGGTATCCGTCCTCACCAACATATCCCTGATCGCCTCTGGCTTTTTGATCTCCACCACTGCAAAAGGAATAAATTCCATCTTTGGATGATGGACCTTCAGCGGTGAGCAACACAACACCAATAGACACATCCTCCTGAGCATCATAGAATGCCAGGTATAATTCGCTCGTCGTTTTTGGTCGGAAAGCATTTCTCACGTCTGGCCTATTGAAGGCAATACGAGCAACGCCATCACATTTACTATAAGTAATATCCTCGAATTTTAGGGCTGTTTTCCATTTGGGACCTTTCATTTAATAAGTTTTAATGTTTCTTTAAAATATTTACTGACTGAAATCGTTGGTTAAATAGATTCGAAAGACGAAATTAACAAAAGTTTATAAATTAAGCTTCTTGTTGATAGAATTATCGTTAAATCTACTTTAACAAAAAACATGAATTATGAAAAAACTGGTCTTAATACTTTTTATATGTACCACATTTGTTTACGGACAAGATAATATAATATTTAAGAAATTTGATTCGTTTGAATTAAACACACAAAGGACGTTGAAAATTTATCTTCCACCGACTTATGATGATGATGATGCAAATACTTATCCAGTAGCCGTTATTTTTGACGCTGAATATTTGTTTGATGTTTATGTAGCGAATGCCAAACTTTTTGCTTCAAGAAATAAAGCACCGGAACAAATTGTTGTAGGGATATTTCAAAATCAAAATGAAGAAAGATATATGGACTGTGATTTTAGCACAGATACAGGATTACCTAATGAAGACGGAACTAAATTTTATACATTTGTAAGAGAGGAAGTATTAAATTATATCGATGATAATTATAGAACATCTCTATTTAAAACGATAGTTGGTAATACGCTAACAGCAAATTTTCTCAATTATTTTTTCCTCGAAAACTATCACCCGTTTAATGCCTATATAAATATTAATCCAAGTTATGCAACCCAAATACAGGAGCGAATTGAGGCCAAAAGCCAAAACATTAGCTCCGAAGTTTATTATTATCTAAGTTCAGGTGATTTTAATCTTGAGAAAAGAAAGAAAGCCATTAACGGCGTGAATAGTCTATTAAAGTTATCTGAAAATGAATATTTTAAATATAAATTTGATGATTTTTCCAATTCTACAAAAACTGCTTCGATTGGACAAGCAATACCTAGCGCAATGGGTTTTGTGTTTAGCATGTTTGCACCTATATCCAAAACGGAATTCGATACAACTATTGCCCAAATGAGTCCGGGGGAGGCCATTGAATATTTAGAAAAAAAATATGTTGAGATCGATTATTTATATGGCTCTAATGTAAAGATACGGGAGAGTGATATTTATATAATCGAACCGATCATTATGGATAAGGCAAATGGAGATTATTTGGAGGAATTTGGTAAAATGATAATTCGTCTATATCCAGAGTCACCAATGGGAGATTACTATATTGGTTATTATTATGAAACCGGGTATGATTATAGAAAAGCCTTAAAATATTATAAAAATGGTTATGCGAAAATTGGCTCTGATAATCCAAATTCTGATGCATATTATGCCAATATTGAAAGAGTTTTAGATAAACAAAGAGCTGAAAAATTAGGATATCCGGCAGGTGATGATGGTATTGAAGAAACTGAAGATGTTGAAGAAGAAGCAGAAGTAGAGGAAAACAACAATTAGTAGTCTACATTTGATGAGTATTTTCGAAACATTTAATCTACCTGTCTAAACAGATAAAAAAGGAGGCCTTAGTGGCCTCCTTTTTTTATTAATTATTCTTCATTTTTTGCTTTTGCTTTTGCTTTTGTCCTTCGTGCATTTTTTTCTTTTTCATGGAATAATTACGTTTACTGTCAACTCTCCATTCTTCAAATTGTTTTTTATCTAATATCTTTTTTATTTCTGCTTGATATTCTATTTGAGAATCTAACATTTTATTTTTCATATTAAACTTTTCGTCAGAGGAGAGTTGTTGATCATTTTGCCTCATTGCACGGTGAGATTCCATTAGTTTTTGTTTATTATTAGCTCTTTTTTCGTTTATGGCTAAGAGCTGATTTTCCTGCAACTTATTAAGATTCAATTGTAGAACCATTTTTTTGGTATTAAGTATTGCATGTTGTTTCGGAGTGAATTGATTTCTTTTCTGTATTTCGCCAGATCCTTTCTGAGCGAAAGAAAAGACTGTAAATCCTAGTAGAAGGATGCTTAATATTTTTTTCATGATGCTGAATTTATATTGTTTATATATTCTATGACAGTCTTGTATTAATAAGGTTTAAGCCTTAACAAGAATTTAACTAAGTGTCGGATTTAGTGTTGTGACGGTACCTAACATCAATTTTTAGTGTATTTTTGCAAAATGAATGAAAATTATCAGCTTTCTGATTGGTTACCAACTACTAACAAAGAAGTTAAGATTAGGGGATGGGATGAATTAGACGTCATTATTTTCAGTGGAGATGCTTATGTGGATCACGCCGCCTTTGGACCGGCCGTATTAGGAAGAATATTAGAGAGTTTTGGTTTGAGAGTCGCCATTATTCCGCAGCCTAGTGTTCATGATAATTTGCAGGATTTTACCAAACTTGGCAGACCGAAATTATTTTTTGCGGTTACATCTGGTGCAATGGACTCTATGGTAAGCAATTATACCGCAAACAAACGTAGACGTGATAAAGATGCATATACTCCAAATGGAGACAAAGGCTTTCGGCCGGATTACGCCACAACGGTCTACTCAAAAATATTAAAAGAAAAATTTTCTGATGTCCCTGTGGTTATTGGAGGAATAGAAGCATCACTTCGTAGAGTTACTCATTATGACTATTGGAGTGATACTTTAAAACCAAATATTTTAACAGATTCAAAGGCTGATCTATTAGTTTATGGAATGGGTGAACAGCCATTAAGAGAATTGGTAGCGCTTATCAAAAAGGGAGTTCCATTCAACTCCATTAAAACGATTAAACAAACCGCTTATTTGTTGAGTAATGATGAACCCTTACCGATAAATAAAAATTGGGAGGACGTTAGTATTCATTCTCATGAAGACTGTTTAAAAGATAAGAAAACCTTTGCTACCAATTTCAAAGTAATTGAGCAAGAATCCAATAAAATCTTTGGAAGAAGAATATTACAAAAGATAAAAGGTAAAACTCTGGTAATAAATCCAGTGTACCCAACGATGACGGAATCAGAAATTGATGCTTCATATGATTTGCCATACACTCGATTGCCTCATCCTAAATATAATAAGCGAGGTCCAATTCCTGCTTATGAAATGATCAAATTCTCGATCAATATTCATAGAGGATGTTTTGGCGGATGTAGTTTTTGTACCATCTCTGCACATCAGGGTAAATTCATCGCAAGCAGGAGTGAGGAATCCATTTTAAAAGAAGTAGATGAAGTAACCAAAATGCAAGATTTTAAGGGATATTTATCTGATATTGGCGGACCTTCCGCCAATATGTATAAAATGAAAGGTAAAATACAAAGTATTTGTGATCAATGTATTGCACCTTCCTGTATCTCACCTGTAATATGTCATAATTTAGATACTTCCCACAAACCACTAACTGAAATTTATCGAGCGGTAGATAAGCATCCGAAAGTAAAAAAATCTTTTATAGGAAGTGGAATCAGATATGACATGCTAGTCCCCGAATTTAATAAAATGGCTGATCCCAAAGAGTTAGAAGACTACACAGAAGAGGTAATTACCAATCATGTATCCGGTAGATTAAAAGTTGCTCCGGAACACACATCTGATGATGTGCTTAAATTGATGAGGAAGCCATCGTTTAAATATTTTCATAAGTTCAAAGATAAATTCGATATCATTAATAAGAAGAAGAAATTGAATTTGCAGTTAATTCCATATTTCATTTCCAATCATCCGGCATGCGAAGTAGAAGATATGGCCAATCTTGCGGCAGAAACAAAAGACATGGGTTTTCAATTAGAACAGGTGCAAGGATTCACACCCACACCTATGACGGTTGCCACGGTAATATATTACAGTGGTTATCATCCCTATACATTAAAAAAAATGTATACACCCAAATCAAAACAAGAAAAGGATGAGCAACACCGATTTTTCTTTTGGTATAAAAAAGAAAATCAGGCCTGGATAAGAAATACTTTAAATAAGCTTGATCGGAATGATTTACTGGAAAAGATATTGCCATCTTATAAGAAGAAAAATCACAAACAGAATAGAAAAGAAACATTGAAAAGTAATGGGTCTTCAAAAAAATATCAAAGTGTTTTAAGTAAATCTCCACGTAATAAAAAACGGGTCAAAAATAAAAAAAGATAAAACTCACCTTGATAAAAACATTTACATTTGTACAATTATTTAAACTTTTTGTTAGGATAAAATAAATTTTTCATGAAAAAACTATTTCTATTATTTCTTTTTATTTCAGGGTTGGGTTTTGCTCAGGAAACAGTAAAAGTTGATTTGTCGAATCCAAGCGCTACGATCTATACACACTTATACTTTTTACAGGATTCAAGCTATAATGAAAATAATGCTGCAAGAACTGTTAGAGGGAAGAATAGAAGGGATGCCATAGATAAGTCAATCAAAATCAAGGATGTTTTAGATGGTAAGGGACTTATTGTTGATTTTGAAATGGTACCCAGTGATGGGAATTTTACAGATACCATTTCTCGCATTCATCCAGGCTTGGATAAACCAAAACATAGATTTTACCCGTTTCCAAACAGAATGCCGGAAATCTATGTAGAAAAGGCAGGAAATTATTGGTATTACTCGAAAGAAACAGTTGATAATATTGATCTGATCTACGCAAACACTTTTCCATGGCAATTTACTTATCTGCAAAAGAAGTTTCCAAAATTATTTGATCATACTGTTTATGATATAAAGATTTGGAAACCGATCGGTTTGCTGATGCTTATTATTTTATGTGGTATACTATTTTTTATTTTAGATAAGATTATATTTTATATACTGAGAAAAGCACAGGAGTTAATTATTCGCAGGCCTAGTTTAAAATCTTTTGATGTATTACACGAGCTGGCTCGTCCAATAGTATTGATCATAATTATTGAGATTGTTGAAGCGATATTACCTTCTTTGCAATTGTTTAGAATTAATGACTTTTTGTTTTTGTCTCTGGATATAGCCAAAACTGTTTTTTGGGTATTTGTATTTTTGAAATTGATGAAAGTAGTACTTTCTATGTACAAGCAGTACTCAGAAAAAACACTGACAAAATTAGATGAACAATTAGCCCCGATCTTAAAGAAGGTATTGGATGGTATAATAGTATTAATAGGGATACTCCATGTTATGACCTTATTTGGTGTTGATCCGATAACTGTTCTAACCGGAGCATCGATTGGTGGTATAGCGATAGCTTTTGCTGCTCAAGATTCGGTTAAGAACTTAATAGGGACTATTGTAATATTTTTAGATAATCCATTTCATATTGGCGATTGGATTGAGATGGGAGTAGCAGTTGGTACGGTTGAAAGGGTTGGTCTAAGATCAACACAAGTAAGAGGATTGGATACATCAATTTATCAGGTGCCAAACAGTTTAATATCAGAGTCTGTAATAAATAACAAAGGACTTAGAATATATAGAAGATATACAACGGAGCTTGGAATAAGATATGATACACCTCCGGAATTGATCCAGGCATTTGTAAAAGGGGTAAGAGAGCTAATTGTTGCGCATCCCGACACAAGAAGCGAATCGTATAATGTTGAATTTACCGGCTTTGGAGATTCTGCCTTGTTGATTTTACTGAATGTATACTTTAAACAGTTAGATTGGGGAGTGGAGCAGTCATCAAAGCATAGATTGCATATTGGAATTGTAAAATTGGCCGCTGCTTTAAATGTACAATTTGCGTTCCCATCGTCAACCTTAATGATCGAGCAATTTCCCGACAAGAAATCAATAGACATGAACTACATTACAGATACTGAATTAATTAATAAAAATATTAAAGATGTTCTGGATAATTTTGAGGAGGAGGGTCAATAGACTGATCTTGAAAGTATTACGGTCATCCCAAAAAATTATCTGAAATTAATTATTTATATTTTTTAATATAGGCATCTACCACTTCATATGCATTAATGTCTTTCCATTGGATTAATAGTTCGTAATAATCTATTTGCAATTTGGCTTCTTGTTTGACCAATATGTTTCTGGCAAAAGAGCGTTGGAGTATATCCTCTACCAAAAAATCGAGCGCTTCAGTTTCAGGGTGATATTCGCTTTTTAATGAAAGCTTAAAGAGCTTAGCCGTTGAATTATACCAGAAGGCATTCCATTTGCTCCTGTATTCTTTTATATTAGAGTACATGGTTTCACCAGTTTGACGGTGCACCAATTTGATCAAAATTCTTCCTTCGGTCCTTGTTAGTTTTTTAAGCTCATCCGAAAATTCGCCTTCCATGAATTTTTGAATTTTTTTTATGTGTTTTTTACGCTTGCGTTTATTATTTATACCTTCTAAGGCATCATTGATCTCTGAGAGTTTTTCTGAGGCGAGTTTAGCAAAGGGATATGCTTTCCGAACTTTTTTCGCATACCATAAGTAGTACTTTCTATCGGTGTTTGATTCAAAATTCCGCCTGTTAAATACAATTACTTCATCCAATGACAGCATCATACTATCATTTTTTATGATCACTAAATCATCAATTATAGTGTCTTTCACTCTTTCTTGTGAAAACACTGTAATGGACAATACAAAAAATAAACTATGAATTATCTTTCTCATCAACTATTGCATTTCAAAAACCAGTCCAAAAGTAATAAAATGTGGCACTTATTTAACGAATTTTATTACTAATATCATTACTTTTATACAAAATTTGAATTATGGCTAAAAAGAGCATTTTAAACAAGAAATCAATTACATTTTTAGAAAAATATTTAAATAATGCATCTCCAACAGGGTATGAATCGGAAGGTCAAAGAATTTGGATGGATTATCTAAAACCTTATGTTGATGAGTTCATCACGGATAGTTATGGTACCGCAGTTGGTGTTATAAATCCCAAGGCCAAGTACAAAGTTGTAATTGAAGGCCATGCAGACGAAATATCGTGGTATGTAAACTATATAACAGATAATGGGCTCATATATGTGATCAGAAATGGTGGTAGTGATCATCAGATCGCGCCGTCTAAAAGAGTAAATATTCATACAAAAAAGGGTATTGTAACCGGTATATTTGGCTGGCCGGCAATTCATACCAGGGTAAGAGGTAAAGAAGAACCTCCTAAATTAGATAATATATTCGTTGATGTAGGGTGTACAACGAAAGAAGAAGTTGAAAAATTAGGCGTACATGTTGGTTGCGTGATCACTTATCCTGATGAATTCATCATTTTAAATAGAAGTAATTTTGTTTGTCGTGCTTTAGATAATAGAATGGGAGGGTTCATGATTGCTGAAGTGGCTAGACTTCTTAAGGAAAATAATAAGAAGCTGCCATTTGGACTGTACATCACGAACTCTGTTCAAGAGGAAATTGGTTTGCGCGGAGCTGAAATGATTACCCAAACCATCAAACCTGATGTTGCGATCATTACAGATGTTTGTCACGATACAACAACTCCAATGATCGACAAAAAGAAAGAAGGAGAAACAAAATGTGGTGATGGTCCGGTGATATCTTACGCTCCTGCTGTACAAAATAATCTTAGAGAATTAATTATAGAAACTGCAGAAAAGAACAAAATTCCGTTCCAGCGTCTTGCCTCTTCAAGGGCAACAGGTACAGATACTGATGCTTTTGCTTATTCCAATGGTGGCGTACCTTCCGCTTTGATTTCTCTGGCTCTGCGATATATGCACACCACCGTTGAGATGGTAGCTAAAGAGGACGTTGAGAATGTGATCAAATTGATTTACGAATCTTTATTGGTTATGGATCCAAAAAAAGGCTTTAGTTATTTTATGTAGATTGAAGATTTCAAATCTATTATGAGAAATACTTTTGTTCAGAAATTAAAATTTTAAGGGTTGATCTTTATAAAGAAACTTTGTGCGCTTTGCTTATAATATATGTCGTTCTTAGTTATAGATCATTTTAATATCAACTCTTATCCTTTAATAATTTAAATATGGCTGAGGAACTCATTGATATATTGACCGATGATCTAACCGTTATTAAAACCTGTTTAAAATCGGAGGCGCATAAAAATGGATGGTTACATCCAACAGTTCATATATGGTTCTATACAGACAAAGGAGATATTTTAATACAAAAGAGAGCAAAGAATAAAAGCTCATTCCCGCATCTGTGGGACGTTTCCGTAGCGGGACATATTGGGGCAGGAGAGGATATTATTATATCTGCAATGAGAGAAATAAAGGAAGAGATCGGTTTAGCTGTTGGTTCTAATAAACTCAATAAAATTGGAGTTTTCAGAGAAAAGTTTGAACATGGCATAGGTCACATCGATAACGAGATACATCATATTTATTTGTGTGCATTGGAAACTGATATTAGTGCGTTGAGCATTCAAAAGGAGGAATTGAGCGAGATCCAATTAATTTCGATTGATTCTCTTGAGACGGCAATTAATGGAGCTGATTTTGAAACAATATTTGTCCCGCATTATCCTGATTATTACAGTTTTGTGTTAAAAAGTATTCGAAAACAAATATGTGTATAATTATCGAAGATTACATAAAATAATATACGGATAAAGTAGTATTTTTGATTTTCTAACCCTAAACTTCAATTAAAATGTTTTTACAAAAATATTTCATGACATTTGTGCTGGTATTTTTGCTTTTCTCAAAATTCACCTTTTCTCAAAATTCACCTTCGGAACAAATAATTGAGAGCAGGGTAGAGGCAAACTTTGATAAAAAGCCTGTATTTGCTCAAAATATCGTATTATTTTCTCAAGTGGAACTATCAAAATTTTATTCCAATAGAAATTTTCATTTGGCGTGGGATGATAAAATGAACAGGGAAGACTTGATTTCCTCTCTAGAAGCGTCGATCGAAGAGGGTTTATTGCCGAAAGATTATCACCTGGAGATAATTAGAAGTTTGATGAACAGGTCGAGTTATAAAAATTTAAGTAATGTTGATAAGGCTGATCTAGATCTATTATTGACAGACGCAATGCTTCTTTATGCATCACATCTCATTTCGGGTAAGGTAGATCAATCTAAACTAAGAGCAGAATGGGATCTAAGTATAAATGAAGGCCCTGAAAACCCGGATAGTTTATTAACGGTTACTCTAGCTCAGCATCAAATTAAACAGGTATTAGAAGGGTTTAAACCGAAATCACCTTTCTATGATAAACTCAAATTAAGACTAAAAGAGTATAGAGAATTAGCAAATAGGGGAGGTTGGAATAAAATTCCTGAAGGAGAGACCTTGAAAAAAGGGATGAGCAATGAAAGAATTGTAGATGTAAGAAAATATTTAGATCTCACAGGAGACCTACCTGCAAACACCAATCTGGATAAGCCACTATTTGATGAAGAACTCGAGATTGCTGTAAAAAGATTTCAATATCGACATAATTTAACTCAGGATGGCGCTATTGGTAAAGGCACCTTGGCCCAAATGAACATGAGCATAGAAGATAGAATTGGTATGATGCGTGTAAATTTAGAAAGAACAAGATGGGTACTTCATCATCCCGAGGATGACTTTTTGATTGTAAATATAGCCGGTTTTAATATTAAGCGAATTCAGAATAAAGAAATTATATATCAATCTCGGGTTATTGTTGGGAAAAACCATAAAGAATCGCCCATATTCAAGGATGAAATAGAATATATTGTTTTCAATCCTACCTGGACATTGCCATATTCTATAGCAACTCATGAGACATTACCAAAGTTGAAAAAAGACCCTGATTACCTGGCAGCAAAACAGATGGAGATTATGGATAGAAATGGAAAAATTTTAGACCCGAACAGCATTGATTTCGATCAGTATTCAACAGGAAATTTTCCTTTTATAATTCGTCAAACGGCTGGACCTCATAATGCGCTAGGGCAGGTAAAATTTATTTTTCCTAATAAATATGCCGTATATCTACATGATACACCTTCACGAGGTTTGTTTAATCGAGAAGATAGAGCATTTAGTCATGGTTGTATTCGATTAGAGGACAAATGGGATTTGGTAATGAGTTTAATGGATGAGCCGGATGTTTGGAATATGGATAAGATCAATCAAATTTTAGATTCGGGAAAAACTACCCAGATTAATTTAAAGAAGCATGAAGATATCTATATTCTTTATTGGACAGCTGGGGTTGACGCAGATGATAATCTATATTTCGAACGAGATGTTTATAATAGAGATGCTTCGGTATTAATAGCTTTGGATGAACCCGTTATATTTAAAAAGATAGATTAGTGACCTAATCAAATTTTCCTTGATATAAGCTTTTAATTATTCCGTCTGACAATCCAATTTTTGGAACGTATATTTTATTGGCATTGCTCCATTTCATTGCTAAAAGGTAAATTTTAGTAGCTGGTATGATCACATCGGCCCTATCAGGATTCAAATCAATTTCGCTAATTCGTTGGTCATAGGTCATCTGATTTAAAAAATTATAGTAAGAGTTTAAATAGATGTAAGACAGTGATTTACCAGGTGCTTTTCCCGATAGTTTAAATATTTTATTAATATTTCCTCCGGAACCGATCATTGAAATTTCAGAATATTTAGTACTAGTTTCTTTAATCCAGTCCTTTACATCCAACCATATATGATCGTTCACTTTTTTATCCAAAAGCCTAACGGTTCCAAGGCGAAAGGATCTGGATTCCATTATTTCTCTTTTGGAAAAAAATGTAAATTCTGTACTGCCTCCACCAACATCCACATAGAGGTAAGATTTATCATTTTTAATCAACTCATGGAGATCTGTTGATGAAATTATTTCGGCCTCAGTTTTTCCATCTATGATGTCAATTTTGATTTTGCTTTTATCGAATATGTATTGAATAACTTCATCTTTATTATCTGCTTCTCTCATGGCTGAAGTGGCACAGGCTTTAAACTTTTCTACGCCATGCACTTTCATAAGCAATTGAAATGCCATCATGGCATCGCACATTCGATCCTTGTTTTTGTCAGAAATTATACCGGTTGTAAAAACATCCTCTCCTAATCGAATCGGAACTCTGATTAAAGCTGATTTATTAAATTGAGTTTCCTTTTTTTTAAAGGAGATAACATTAGAAATTAGCAGTCTAACTCCGTTAGAACCTATATCTATGGCAGCAAATTTATTTAAATGCAAGGTTATTTCTTTTTATAATGCTTTGGAAAATCAGTGAATAATGTTTTGCCATTTTTAATATTTTTCCAATTATCTGTTTTGAACTTAATACCAACAACCCCACAGGTAGGAACATGATCAATTGTATGGTTGCCATAGGCATTTACGAAATCGCTTATTCCATGATCATGGCTAAATATAATGGCTGATTCAAATCCATCATCTAATGCTTTTATAGTTTTAATTAGATAGCCATCACTAAAACTATATAGAGATTTGCTTATTTTTATGTTAGCTAAAGGAAAATTGAAAGCATAGCTAAAAATTAAAGCAGTATGCAATGCCCTGTTTGCACAACTTGAAACAAAAACTGAAGGACATTTTATTTTTTTCTCTAAAACAGCTGAAATTAAATAGGAATCTTCAATTCCTCTTTTTTTTAGGGGTCGGTCAATGTCTTTAATACCTTCATACTCCCAAGAAGATTTTGCATGACGAACAATGTAAAGGGTTTTCATTTATTTGATTAATCGATTTTATACTATCTCAAAGATATAAATTTTTCTACTTTAAGGCTCTAATCTCTCTAATTTCCAATCATAATTTTTTTGTAAAGAATAGCGCATTCTATCGTGCATACGATTAGGACGACCTTGCCAAAATTCAATACTCGTTGGTTTTACAATATAGCCACCCCAATAGTCTGGCCGGGGTATTTCCATATTATTAAATTTATTTTCAAAATAATCTAATTTTTCATCCAATTTTTTTCTGGAATCTATCACCTCACTTTGATTCGAGGCCCATGCGCCTAATTTGCTTCCATCAGGTCGAGATTCGAAATAACCATCGGATAGGTTCTCAGCAATTTTTTCAGCTATTCCTTTGATTATTATTTGTCGTTCCAAACTATACCAAAAAAAAGATAACGAAACATTTGGATTTTTCCTTATAGCCTTCCCTTTTTCACTGTTATAATTAGTATAGAAAATAAAGCCTTCCCATGTAAACCGCTTTAACAGAACAATTCTGCTTTTAGGAAAATTATCAGAACCGATAGTGGCTAGAGACATTATGTTTGCCTCTTCAATGCCATTAGATTCATCAGCATCATAAAACCATTTTTGAAATAATTCCATTGGATTTTCAGGAATATCTTTTTTTAACAGATTATTCTTGTTGTAGTTTTTTCTATAATCTCCCAGGTTTTTTTCCATTCCTCAAATTTAAAGATAATTTATGCCAACCATGTATTAATAATTATTCAATTTTAGTTGATAGCTTAAAATAATATCTCAGATTAAGATTAAAAAAAATGATTAGTTTTACGAATTAATTTTTTATCAAATATAGTATTATGGCAGCATCCGATCGTATTTTATCTGTAGATATTTTTAGAGGTTTAACCATTGCAGCAATGATCTTGGTTAATACGCCTGGAACATGGAGTCATGTTTATGCCCCCTTTTTACATGCGGAATGGAATGGCTTATCACCAACAGATTTGATTTTTCCTTTTTTTTTATTCATTGTAGGAATGTCGATCACCTTTGCTTATTCTAAAAAGAAAGAAGCTAAAATCACTAAAGACGTTTATAAAAAAATTATTTCAAGAACACTGAAACTAATATTTTTAGGACTGTTTCTGGCCTCCTTTACTTTGGATTTTCCATTTATAAAAAATTTATCTGAAGTAAGGATTCCTGGGGTTTTACAGAGAATTGGTGTTGTGTTTTTTATTTCATCCATCTTATTTCTAAATTTAAATTGGAAAATACTTTTAGGAACTTTTATTGCTATACTATTGATCTATTGGTTCTTAATGACACAAATTCCCATAAACGGAGAGATGCCGTTACTGACTCGGTCATCAAACTTAGGTTCGGTAGTAGATCTAAAGATTTTAACTGTTGATCATATGTGGAAAACCGATTATGATCCAGAAGGTATTTTAAGCACTTTACCCGCAATTGCCACAACAATTTTTGGTATGTTCCTAGGAATGATATTATTAAATAAAAATAGGACAAAAAGAGAAAAATATAAATATTTTGTATTTATTGGAATTGTAGCATTGTTAATGGGTTATTCATTGGATAGAGTATTCCCTATAAACAAAGGACTTTGGACAAGTAGCTATGTTTTAGTAACTGGGGGATATGCAAGTTTAATTTATGCTCTCATTTTTTATGCAGCAGATATTTTAGGAATTAATAAGTGGGGTAAACCAGCTATTATTTTTGGATCAAATGCAATTACGGTATATTTTTTATCGAGCTTTACAACGAAGTGTTTTGGACTAATTAAATTATCAAATGGACAGTCCTTGCATGGATACCTGTATGATATTTTGTCCTCTATTATTACAATTCCAAAATTAAGTTCTCTGGTTTATGCGATGCTGGTAATTTCTTTTTATTATTTAATTGCTTGGATTTTACACAAAAAGAAAATTTTTATCAAGGTGTAATCCTTATTTTTGACAAAAATATTGTAATGAATTTTTCTTCAAAATTATTAGAACAGGCTGTCCATGAAATGTCCCAATTACCGGGAATAGGAAAACGAACGGCACTACGCTTGGTACTACACTTATTAAAACAGCCGAAAGAGCAAACCGCTTATTTGGCTACAGCTTTAGAAAATTTTAGAACTAATATAAAATTGTGTGAGAACTGTCATAACATTTCCGATGTATCCTTGTGTGAGATATGCTCCAGTTCAAAACGAGATCCTGAAATAATTTGCGTCGTAGAAGATATTCGTGATGTAATGGCCATTGAAAATACTTCTCAGTTTAAAGGACTATATCACGTACTTGGTGGTAAAATTTCTCCGATGGAGGGTGTAGGACCCCAAAATTTAACCATTAAAAGTTTAGTAGAAAAAGTTAAAAAAGGAGAGGTGAAAGAAATAATTTTTGCCTTAAGTTCAACAATGGAAGGTGACACTACAAATTTTTATATATACAAACAATTAGAAGAAATTGACCTGAAATTGTCTACTATAGCTCGTGGGATCTCAGTGGGAGATGAATTGGAATACACAGATGAAGTTACCTTAGGAAGGAGTATTCTTAATAGGGTTCCTTTTGAGAATAGTTTGAGTAGATAGATCTTAATTTAGTAATTTCTTATATCATCCTCCACTATAGCATATTCATAATTATCGATCCACTTTCCCCGAATGGGTAGAATTTTTCGTCTTAATCCTTCATAGGTCATTCCTGATTTTTTTAGAACCTTAATTGAATTTTTATTTTCGGTAGCTACTCCGGCCTCAATTCTATGCAGATTAAAATTTTCAAATCCACATTGGATCAACATTTTAGACACTTCTGTTGCATATCCTTTATTCCAATGAATGGGTATTAGTTTGTAATAAATTTCACCGGTCCTATATTTATCGTGAGATAGATTCATTCCCGCCATTCCAATGAATTCATTTGCTTTTTTTAAAATAATATTCCAGGTATAGGATTTTTGCGGAGAAATTTTTTGTGCATCTATAATATCCTCAACTACTTTTCTTGTAGTATCTAAGTTTTTAGGAATTCCAAGAGTATTGTATCTGTCTACTTCCGGAATCGAATGTAGTAGATGAATATTTTCCAGATCATCCCAGGAAATTTCTTTTAGCACTAATCTTTCCGATCGTAAAATCATTATAGAGTTTATTTTTGAGTTTCTAAAGGTAAGAAAAAGAGTATTTTGTTAAAAGATATATTGGTAACTCTTTAAGATGAATAAATAAATATTATTTTTATCGAAAATATAATTTCATTGATAAAACTATCTATTATAATTGTCAATTATAATGTTCAATATTTTTTAGAACAATGTCTATTGAGTGTTATTGCGGCCTCAAGGAATATTCAGACTGAAATTATTGTCGTAGATAATAATTCTACCGATGGAAGTTGCGCAATGATTCTTAAAAAGTTTCCGCAAGTAACTTTAATTAGAAACTCAGAGAACATAGGTTTTTCAGGATCAAACAATCAGGGAGTTCATCAAGCAAAAGGAGAGTATATATTGATCTTAAACCCTGATACTGTACTGGCGGAAGATATCTTCGAAAAAATCTTAATTTATTCAGAAAGCAAAAAAGATTTTGGTGCCTTAGGTGTGAAGTTTATCGATGGAACGGGTAATTTTTTACCGGAATGCAAACGTAATTTTCCTTCGGTAAGGATTGCTTTTCGGAAATTATTGGGCTTCTCTAATAAGTATTATGCCAATCATATTGACGAAAATGAAAACAAAGAAGTGGACATTTTATCGGGAGCTTTTATGCTGTTAAAAAGAGAGGTATATCTAAAAAATAGTGGTTTTGATGAGGATTATTTTATGTATGGAGAAGACGTGGATTTGAGTTATAAATTATCCAGCAATGGATATAGTAACTATTATTACGGAGAATCTACCATTATACATTATAAAGGGGAGAGCACTATAAAGGATAAATATTATCTCAAGAACTTCTATGGCGCCATGCAAATTTTTTATAAGAAACATTTTAAAATAAATAATTTGGTTCATTTTTCTTTGAATGTCCTTTTTAAATTAGTTATGACATATAAGTTATTAACGAAGAGTGCTTCAAGTACCCAATCTTTAATGAGAAATAAGATGATCTATATAGGAAATGATTTTCAAATCTATGATAAAATAGTAAGGAATTTACAAACTGAAATATCTGAGTTTTGTACATCCCTACCAACTAAAATTGAAAATTATGAATTAATTATTTTGGATGGTTCTTATCTGTCATTTAGCAAATTAATTAAATATTTTGAGAAGCTTAAATCTGCAAAAATTAGAAAAAGGATCATACCCAAAAACACTAATTTCATTATTGGAAGTGATTCATCAGGAGATAAAGGAGACGTTGTATTGTTAGATGAAACCGATTAATTTTTTTAACACGGTTAAACGAATAATAAATAAAACTATTTTTCAATCTTAATTCTTACATCTACGGCTATAATTTCACCTTCAGAAGCCATTAATGGATTTATGTCTAATTCAGATATTTCAGGAGAAATACGCAAAAGACTTGATATTTTTCTTATAATTTTCGCAAATTCTTCAAGATCTGTTCTTCCTTGACCTCTGGCACCTTTCAAAATTGGATAAGTTTTTAAATTAGTGATCATGTCTAAAGAATCATGTCTTGAAATTGGGATCATTTTTATACTTATATCTTTTAAGGTTTCTACAAAAATCCCCCCTAATCCACACATAACTACCGCAGGATAAACGCTTTCTTTTTTGGCGCCAATAAAAAGTTCGATACCTTTTTTCATAGGCTGAATTATAATCGATTCCGCCCCGGCTATTCCCATCAATTTTTTAAAAGCCAAATTTAATTCTTGTACATTTTTTATATTTAATTCCACTCCACCAACATCAGTTTTGTGAAGAATGCCAACAACTTTAAGAACAACAGGATACTTTAATGTTTTTTCAATTTTTAAAAGTTCGGCTTTGTTTTTTACGTCCCATTGATCTACAACATTCACACCGGTGCATTTAAGCAAATGATTTGCGATTTCAGTTGGTACATAACCATTCGGCAAAGTGTCAATGGTCTTTCTAATACAGTCATTATCAATTAGTTCTTCTCGTATACTCTCGGTAATATCTTTTGAGGAATTATAAACTTTAGCGAGACTTCTTCCAAACAAAACTTCATCAGTAAATGCAATATTATCTTTACTGATAAAATCTAATATTTCATCTTTTACATTCACAACCGAAGGTAAAATTGAATAAATTGGTTTTTTGCAGGTTTTATTTTTCTTGTTTAAGATGTCATATGCGTCGTACACAGAGCTTAATCCGGGGCTTCCAAAAATAACAGCTATGGCATCAATATTATCAAATTTATTTTCACAATAATCTATAATAATTTCTAATTGTTCAGCTGTACCGGTAGCTAGGAAGTCGATTGGGTTTGTTACCGATGAACCGTCATATAATTCGTTTAAAAGATCGTTGCTGAATTTTCCAATTAATTTTGGAATATGTAATCCGTTTTTTGACAGGATATCTGTGAGCATAACTGCAGGACCACCGGCATGCGTGATAATAGCAATATTTTTCCCTTTTGATTCTTTTTGAGTCAAAATACCTGCAACAGTAATTAATTCATTTCTGCCATTACAACGTATTATACCTGCTTTGTGAAACAAAGCTTCAACAAAGACATCAGAATTTGCCATTGCACCTGTATGAGAGCTTGCGGCTCTATTTCCTTCTTCAGAACTTCCGGCCTTTATTGCGGCAATCTTACATCCCTTTTTAATTAGAGAGGTTGTGTGTTTTAAAAATTTAACAGGATCTTTTAAACTTTCAATATAAAGGAGTTTTACTTTAGAACTCTCCTTTTCGTCAAATGTTTCGTCAAAATATTCTAAGACTTCTTCAACCCCAATTTGCGCACTATTTCCAACAGTGTAAATACTTGAAAAGGTTAAACCGGTACTCTGTGCAGCTTCCATGATGAATACCGCCGTAGCGCCAGACCCTGAAATGAAATCGACTCCATTCTTATTTAATCTTGGTATAGGTGTCGTAAATACTCCTGTATAATGTTCGTTGATTAAACCAATATTATTTGGACCTAATAAGCTACCCTTCGCCTTATTTATTAAGGATACAATTCCTTGTTCTAGTTCAGCTCCCTTTTTATTTTTTTCACTGAAACCAGCTGAAAAAATAATAAAACCTTTGGTTTGTTTATGTTGTGTTAATATTTTAACCGTTTCGGTAATATATTTTGCTGCAATGGCAATTATAGCCAAATCAACTTCTGGAAGTTCATTAATATCTTGATAGGATTGAACACCTTGAACGAAATTTTTCTTTGGATTGACTACGAATAGTTTTCCATCGAATTTATGGTCGAGTAAATTTTTTAAAACTCTTCCTCCCGGACTGTGAATATTGTCAGAGCCTCCTACAATAACAATACTTTTAGGTTGAATCAGTTTTTTGTGTAGCATTTTTTTACAAAGATTTTACTATTGTAAAGTAAATGAATAAATTTTTCTATTTTGATGATATTTGTCAATGTATGAATAAACAAAATTTTGTTATTTTGATGTAAGTTGTAAAGAGTAGATATTATGTATGAATTTTCAAGTTCGGTAAATTCAGTGCATTCTGAAGACATAAAACTTTTGATGAAACTATCATCGGGAAAAAGTTTGATCTCCTTCGCGGGAGGTATGCCAAATAACAATTTGTTCCCAGTCAAACAAATTGATGAAATTTATAATTCTTTACCTGAAAGAATTAAACAACTTTGTTTTCAATACGGGCCAACATCAGGATATCCACCCTTGGTAAAATCACTGCAAGTCTATTTGAAAAAAAAAGGATTACCTGTTGATACGAATAAGATATTAATTTCTACAGGGTCTCTGCAAGCAATAAGCATTATAACTCAAGAATTTGTAAATCCTGGAGATATAATTTTAACTGAAAATCCATGTTTTGTAGGTGCTTTATCAGTTTTTGAAACTTATGAAGCCGAAATGCATGGTATTCCAATTGATAAAGATGGTATCGATATTGAAGCTTTAAAGCAGAAAATTGCTAGTTTAGAAAAGACCCCAAAATTATTATACATAACACCTAATTTTCATAATCCGGCGGGAATAATTTACACTCCAGAAAGAAAAAAAGCTTTATTGGAAGTATTGTCAAATACCGGAATTATTTTAATAGAAGATGATGCTTATAGCGACTTATATTTTAGGAAGGATGAAAAATATTTAACAAAGCCGTTGAAATCCTTTGGAGTTATGGATGTGGAAATTATTTATACCGGTTCGTTTTCAAAAATTCTTGGGCCCGGATTTAGATTGGGTTATATGCTGGCATCAGAAGAAATATTTGAGAAAGCAGAAAACATTAAACAAGCTTTGGATGCATGTACCTCTAATTTCATGCAAATTTTGGCGAACGAGTTTTTAGTACGGGATAAGCTGAATCCTTATTTAGAATTTTTAAGACAAGAATATGAAGAACGAAAAAATATTTTGCAATTAAGTTTGAAAAAATATATGCCAAAAGAAATAACATGGAATGAGCCTAAGGGTGGATTTTATATTTGGCTTAATCTTCCTGAGCATATTAATTCTACGGAAATATTTAAGGAGAGTGTTAAAAAAGGGGTTGTCTTTGTTACCGGTAGAACCTTTGATCCTAAGAGCATAAAAGATGATCGGCTTCGGCTATCATTTTCAAATATGCCAAAAGATACAATTGAAAAAGGTGTAAAAATATTAGCTGAAGCGATAAAAGTTATATTTGATAATTCAAAGAGAACTTCTTGAATTATCCATACTAACTCCACACTTGACAGAGATAAAGGATTTTGTAAATTCAATAAGCAAAATCTGTATACTCCTTGGCTATTTTTTTTCCCGCTTGAAATGCCTCCATATTTAAATTGATAATTCTTTCACTTTTGTTTTGAAACAATTTTTTAATAGCAGTAATCATACTTTCTTCAGACAGAGGAATTAATGGAGACGCTGCTCCCAGTAGTACGATGTTAGCAATTTTTGAATTACCTAATTTTTTTGCTATCTCTGTAGCCTTAATAATGATGTTATTTTTATGTGATTTTATTTTTTTGTATAAATCATCTTTATCTGGGTAATCTGATATATTAACGAAAGTATTTGAATCAGTTATTAGCCAACCTTTATTTTTTAAATAAGGTACATATCGCAAAAGTTCCATTGGTTCTACGGACAAGATCAAATCGGCTTTTCCTTGGGGGATTAGATCCGAATAGATTTCGGAATCAGAAATTCTAACATGAGATTGTACGGCACCACCTCTCTGGCTCATACCATGAACTTCAGACTGCTTAACGTATAAACCCTGATCTAAAGCAGCTGTATCCAAAACAGCGGCAATAGTCAATATACCTTGTCCACCTACACCTGCTATAATTATATTACTTTTCATGTAGAAATTGTTTTTAGTTTAATGACGCAATTTTTTGCTTGATCTGTTCTTTTTTATCTCTTGACAATCTCACACAAGGCCTTTGAGAAATAATTACGGAAACCCCTTCATATTGAAGCTCTTTTTTTAAGAGTTTAACATTTTCTTCGTGATTTTTCTTTAAAGGACTTATGCTTATAAGATGTTCAGGATCAACTCCAATACCGAGACAAATATTTTTTAATCGTCCAACAGCGATCGAATCCTGAGTGCCTGTCATAGCAACGGATGAATTATCTGAAATAATAACTGTTATTGGTGTATTTTCGTAAACTGCATCTAATAATCCGGTCATTCCTGAATGCGTAAAAGTGGAATCTCCAATAACGGCAATTACATTTTTTAATCCGGCGTCAGAAGCACCCTTAGCCATTGTTATCGATGCACCCATGTCAATTAAAGTACTAATAGTGTTATAAGGCGGTAAGGCCCCTAGAGCATAACAGCCGATATCTCCAAATACTTTTTTATCTCCAATTTCAGGTAGCAACGTATTGATAGCATTAAATAGGTCTGCATGTGCACAGCCCTCACAAAGTTGCGGCGGTCTGCCGGTTACAATATCAGGTATTTCACTCGGGTAACCTGAATAAAAACCAATGGCATTTCCAACCGAGTTGGGCGTTAGTTCTCCGGTTAAAGGTAAATCGCCCGATAGTTTTCCTTTGATCTTATCATTTTCATCAAAATAATTATGTATTAATTCTTCGACTAAAGGATACCCTTCTTCAATTACTATAATTTTTTCACAGTGTTTATAAAGCTCTTTTACCTTTTCTTTAGGAAGAGGGTATTGAGAGATTTTCAGAATAGAAAAAAAATCTTCATTTTTTCCTATATTTTCCATGACATAATTATATGCTATCCCACAAGCAATTATTCCTATGGTTTTATCTTTTTTTAAGTTTAGGGTATTTAATATTGAAATTTCTGAACTTTCAATTAATGCATTTTTTTTACTGACTAATTTCTTGAATTGTTTTTTTGCAAATGCGGGTATCAAAGAGAACCTGCTGGTATCAACAGGTAATTGTATCTCGTTTTGAGCTCTTCTTTCTTTTAAATTAATGCCTGCTCTTGAATGAGATAATCGAGTAACCATTCTTACCAATACAGGTAATTTTACTTCTTCAGAAAAGTCAAAAGCATAGTGCATTACATTATATGCTTCTTGTTGATTTGATGGCTCCAGAATAGGTAATAGAGCAAATTTCCCATAAAATCTTGAATCTTGTTCGTTTTGAGATGAATGCATAGAAGGATCATCAGCTACTACAACTACTAATCCACCATTAACTCCAGATACCGCCATGTTCATAAATACATCTGAAGCTACATTTAAACCTACATGCTTCATTACAGCCATAGCTCGTTTGCCTGAATAGGACATTCCTAAGGCAGCTTCCATGGCTGTTTTTTCGTTCACTGACCAGGTGGAATGTATGCCTAATTTAGTAGCTGTTTTTGATTTTTGAATATATTCGGTAACCTCGGTAGAAGGGGTCCCCGGATAGGCATAAACTCCTGATAAGCCAGCATCTATTGCGCCTTGGGCAAGAGCTTCATTTCCTAAGAGTAATCTTTTCATGTATTAATATTTTTTATTGAGTTTCACCGGTCATATGCCGTCTGCCTGCCTGTAGGGCAGGGTGAGCAATCTTTTAACATGCTCGTTTCATAACCTGCTTTTGAAGTTTTATAACAAGACATAAAGTTATAAATTAGAATGCAGTCAGATTATGATTAATGTCATATAGAAAATAATATGGGTTTCGAAAAAACAGGTCCTTCAACCCGTCTGCTCTAGTTGTTATCCCAACTGTTTTTTGCTCTGATATTTTTATATAATTTAATGCCTAGCATTAATAAGACAGATACACCTACAATTCCAACAACGCCAAAAATCCAGCCCAACGAATTTTTTAATACTACCAAAAAAACGCAGGCAAATAAAATAATAGTAGCTACTTCGTTCCATATTCTTAGTCCGAAAGCTGAATAGTTTAGATAACCCTTTTTAATTTGATTATACATTATTTGACAACTCCAATGGTACATGTACAGTCCTAGTACAAATGCCAATTTTATTATCATCCAACCCGCCATAAGCCAGGAAGGTTGTAGAATAAGTAGCCAAACAGCAAATAAAGTAGCTAAAACTGCAGAGGGCCAGGTAATAATATACCATAATCTTTTACTCATTAAAGCATATTGATTTTGCAGGATACTTTTTGCAGGTTCTTCCTTTTCTTCTGCTTCTTTAAAATAAATAAATAATCTAATAATATAGAAAAGACCTGCAAACCATGTGGTCACAAAAATTATATGCAAGGATTTTATATAGAGGTAGATCATTTAATTAAGGTTATTATTTGAATCGGAATTATTGTTTTCACTTATTTGAGAATCCAAAAATGAGTCTTCCCAATTTTTAATCCAATTACAAACAACATCAACCCATTGGTTATCATCATTTAAACAAGGAATGTGCTTATAACTCTCTCCACCAGCTTTCATAAATTGATTTTTGCCTTCAATGGCAATTTCTTCCAGTGTTTCTAGACAGTCAGTTACGAATGATGGCGTCAATACTATCAGATTTTTTATGCCTTCATTTGCCAATCTTTCAAATTCAAAATCCGTATACGGTTTTAACCAAGGATCTCTTAGTAATCGAGATTGAAAGGAATTTCCATATGTTCCTTCTTTTAAACCTAAAATTCTTACAATTTCCTTAGTGGTTTCAAAACATTGGTGCCTGTAGCAGGTTTGATGTGCCTTTGAAGGTAAGTTACAGCATGTGCTGTCAATCTTGCAATGTGTCTTAGTAGGATCACTTATTCTAATATGGCGCTCAGGAATACCATGATATGAAAACAAAATATAATCGTATTTGAAGCCTTCCATATTCTTCTTTATATTATCCGACATAGCTTTTATATAGTTGATCTCGTTATAGAATGCCGGAAATGTATTTACTTTTATTTTAGGATATGATTTTTTTTGAATTTCTAAAACTTTTACTTCTACAGTCTCAAATGATGACATGGCATAATGCGGATACAAGGCTATTAAAAAAATGTGATCTACTCCCAGATTATTTAGCTCAGTAATTCCATTTTCTATCGACATTGTTCCGTAGCGCATAGCGAGCGCCACAGGTATTTTAGTCTTTTCTGAGACCTTTTTATGAAACTTCTCTGATAGAACTACAAGTGGAGAACCATCTTTCTGCCATATTTTTTTATAGGCTACGGCAGTTTTTTTTGGACGCGTATTTAGTATTATTCCCTTGACTAGAAATAGCCTTTTTAAATAAGACATATCTATAACACGTTCATCCATAAGGAATTCGCCGAGATATTTTTTAACATCTTTGACTTTCGTAGAATCTGGGGATCCCAAGTTTACTAATAGAACACCTTTTTTATCCAATATTTTCTAGTTTAACAAATAATAATTAATCTTATAAAGGAGAACAAATATAGCTTTTCTTCTAAAAATGAAGTTTGTAAATATTAGAATATTTTTTGAGCGTTATTTTTTTTGTTCAAAACGACACTCTGCCTTTAAAGAAGTATTTACTTTTACAGCAAATTTTATTTTTAAAACTATGTGTACTTAAGTTATTTCATAATGATAAATATCATTTTTTGATGTAAACACGCATTGTACCTTTGTAACTTTAATTACACAATAAAAGTCTAAATTTAAATACAACCTTTTATAATGGTGAATTCCAATGATAAAAATATTTTCTATATAATTGGCTTAAGCTACAAAAAGGCCGATGTAACCACTAGAAGTAATTTTAGCTTAACCAAAGAGAATCAAACTAAATTATTGCTAGAAGCCAAGGAATCGAATATTAATGGTGCAATGGTATTATCTACCTGCAATCGAATTGAATTAATAGGTTTTGCCAAACATCCTTATCAATTGATCTCGTTATTGTGCAAGTACTCGAACGGAACTGTCGAGGAATTTGCCAAAGTATCCTATGTGTATAAAAATAGAGAGGCAGCAGAACATTTTATCACGATTGCCACCGGTTTGGATAGTCAGATATTGGGAGATTATGAAATTGTTGGACAATTAAAGGATGCCTTCCAACTTGCGAAGGAATCTGGGACAATCAATGCTTATCTGGAACGGCTATATAATATTACGCTACAGGCCAGTAAAGAGGTTAAGAACAAAACTTCCTTGAGTTCAGGAACGACCACTGTTTCATATGCAGCCATTCAATACATTAAAGATCATATCGAAAAGTTGGGAGATAAAAAGATTTTAATATACGGCTTAGGTAATATTGGAAAAAGTACGGCAAAAAGTAGTGTTGGATACCTACAGGGTAACATTACCCTGATTAATAGAAATGAACAAAAGGCTGTTTTATTAGCGGAAGAACTTGGAGTAAAATCTGAAAAACATAGTAATTTAGAGAGTGAAATTAAAAGATCAGATGTTGTTATAGTTGCAACAGGAGCATCAAAACCGACTGTTAGGGTGGAGTATTTTGATCTCTCTAAGAAGCAATTAATTATTGACTTATCTATTCCTCGTAATGTGCATAAAAGTGTTAAGTCGCTTCCCGGAAAAAAGGTTATTGATGTGGATGTTTTGTCGAAAAAGACTAAATTAACAATCGAGAACAGAAAAAAGCAAATCCCTTTAGTGGAGCAAATAATAGAAAAATATAAAATTGAATTTTTTAATTGGTTAATATTTAGGAAAAGTACCCCGGCAATTATTACCTTGAAGAATTCGTTAGAATCGATTCAAAAAGATGCAATTTCACTTCATTTAAAAAAACATCAAGATATAAACACCCAGCATGCCGAAGAAATTACTTCACTCCTTGTGAACAAAATTGTTACTAAATTTGCAATGCATCTAAGAGATGATAAAACACAGGCAAATCTCAGTATACAAGTAATGGAGGAGGTCTTTAAATAACGGTTAGATAAACATGGGAAAAGTAATTAGAATTGGAACTCGTTCCAGTGAATTGGCACTATGGCAAGCAAACATAGTATCTCAAAGCCTTATAGAACTAGGTGTTGAGACCGAAATTGTTAAAATTGATTCTCAAGGCGATTTAAATCTTGACCAACCTCTATACGAACTTGGCATTACAGGAGTTTTTACAAGAAATTTAGATGTTGCGCTATTAAAAGGAAGCATAGATATAGCCGTGCATTCTATGAAAGATGTCCCAACGGTATTGCCGGATGATATTGTTCAAGCCGCTGTTTTAAAACGAGGCGGATATAATGATATTTTAGTCTATAAGGGAAATGAAGAGTTTTTAGGTCAAAAAAATGCCATTATTGCAACCGGTAGCCTTAGGCGTAAGGCACAATGGTTACACCGTTACCCAACACATACTGTGATTGGTTTACGGGGAAATGTAAACACTCGTTTAAATAAGCTTGAAAATAATGATTGGGATGGGGCAATTTTTGCCGATGCGGGATTACAGAGACTAAAATTAGTTCCGGAAAATCATGTAAAACTAGGCTGGATGGTTCCATCACCCGCGCAAGGTATTGTAATGGTAACGGCTTTAAAGAGCGACGAAGAAACTGTAGCAATTTGTAAAGAACTTAATCATGAGGAAACGGAAATTTGTGCCCATGTTGAGCGAGACTTTTTGAATACCTTAGAAGGTGGTTGTAGTGCACCAATAGGTGCGGTTGCTTATATCAAAGAGGAGAGAATAGTTTTTAGAGGTGCCTTGTTTAGTTTAGATGGGAAACAAAAAATTTCGATAGCGAATGACTATTATGCATCCGATTTTATTGATATCGGAAAGGGATGTGCCAGAGATATTCTAAAGCGCGGAGGGAAAAAAATGATGTTGGAGATGATCATTGAAGATAAAAAGAAAATAAATATTCTGTCTACCAAAGAATTGGCAACTCCTCAAACAGATCTGTTCAAGAAAGATATAGGATTTAAAATGAGCGATTTTATTACGATCAGGTATAATCGCTTGAAAACAAATTTGATCAATAATACGATTGAAAATGTGGTAATTACAAGTCAGAATGGGGTAGAAGCCTTATTGCAGAATTTCTCTCAAGCCGAACTTTCGTTTAAGAATATTTACTGCGTTGGACGTAGAACAAAAAGAAAAATCGAAAGACAGATTTCGAAGGTAGCCCATGTTGAAAATACGGCATTGGAATTAGCAGAATATCTTATAAAACAAAAAAACCTTGAAGAAATAACTTTTTTTTGCGGAAATAAAAAAAGAGATGAACTAACATCGATGCTGACCCAAAATGATATAATAGTTAACGAAATTGAAGTGTATAGAACATTATTAAATAAACGTAAATTTGAGGATAAGTTCGATGGAGTATTGTTTTTTAGTCCAACGGGCATCGAGAGTTATCTTGTTGAAAATAAAAATGTTGACACTGTGGCCTTTTGCATAGGTGGCACAACCGCTTTTGAGGCTAAGAAACACTTTAAAAAAGTTAAAGTTGCTAAACTGCCTACAATCGAGAGCGTAATAAAATTGGTAAATCAATATTATGAATAGAACAAGAAGACTCAGAAAATCCGAAAATATTCGTCGTTTAGTGAGAGAAAATCACCTTACTATTGATGACCTGATCTACCCATTATTTATTGAGGAAGGTGAAGATATTGATAGTGAAATTGTGTCCATGCCCGGTATTAAGAGGTTTTCGTTGGATAGAATTAGTTCTGAATTGGATGAGATTGTAGAGCTCAATATTCCGGCGGTTTTACTTTTCGGCATACCAAGCCATAAAGATGAGCAGGGATCTGAAACTTGGAACGACAATGGTATCATTCAGCAGGCAATTAGATTTATAAAGAAGAGTTATCCTGATTTATATGTAATTACGGATGTATGTTTTTGTGAATATACAACTCATGGCCATTGTGGAATTATTCAACAAGATAAGTATGGTTACGATGTTGTCAATGATGCAACTTTGATAAATGTTGCAAAGCAATCGGTCTCCCACGCCAAGGCAGGAGCAGATATGATCGCACCTTCCGGGATGATGGACGGTACGGTATTAACTGTTCGTGAGGCTCTTGATAATACCGGTTTTTCTGACATTCCTATCATGGCGTATTCGGTCAAGTATGCATCTGCTTATTATGGCCCCTTTCGTGATGCCGCAGATTCTGCTCCAAGTTTTGGAAATAGGAAATCTTATCAAATGGATCCTTCTAACAGAGATGAAGCATTGCGAAAAGCAACATTTGATGACCAGGAAGGAGCTGATATTTTAATGGTAAAGCCAGCGCTTTCTTATCTGGATATTATTAGAGATTTAAAGAATAATTTCGACCGCCCTATAGCTTGCTATAATGTAAGTGGTGAGTATGCCATGATTAAAGCAGCATCACTAAACGATTGGGTCGATGGTGAGAAGGTGATGATGGAAAGTTTACTTTCCATGAAAAGGGCAGGTGCAGATATCATTATTACATATTTTGCAAAGGAAGCGGCAAAATTGTTAGCTCGCTAATGCCTTCATTCGATTAATAATAAAACGATCAAACTAATCAATATAATATTTTAAATGAATTTAGAAAAATCAATTGCGTTGTATACCAAGGGTGTAAAACATCTGGTAGGAGCCGTAAATTCACCGGTCAGAGCATTCAAATCTGTTGGTGGTGTCCCCTTATTTATTGAAAGGGCAGATGGAAGCAAAATTTACGATGTAGATGATAATGAGTACATTGATTTTGTTCTTTCCTATGGCCCGATGATATTGGGTCACAGAAACAGAAAAGTTGAAAAAACCATAATTAAAGCACTTAGAAAGGGATATACTTTCGGTGCCAGCACAAAAAACGAAATTAGGCTAGCCAAATTAGTTTGTAATGCCTTTCCGGGAATGGATAAGGTTCGATTTGTGAATTCTGGAACAGAAGCTGTATTAAGTGCTATTCGATTGGCAAGAGCCTTTACGGGAAAAGATAAGATTATTAAATTTTCCGGTTGCTATCACGGTCATTCAGATGCTTTATTGGTTGCCGCAGGCTCCGGTTTAGCAACTCTTAGTTTGCCGGGTAGTAAGGGAGTACCTGAAGATGCGGTAAAAAATACATTGATAGCTGATTATAATAATTTAGAGAGTGTAAAAAAACAAATAAATGAGCATAAAGATATTGCAGCTATAATTATTGAACCCGTTGGCGGAAATATGGGTGTGGTTCTTCCACAAAATAATTTTTTAAAAGAATTAAGTAAACTCGCAAAGGAAAATGGAATTTTGTTAATCGCGGATGAAGTGATGACTGGATTTCGTTCAAAATTTGGTGGAGCTCAGGAAGTTTTGGGTGTGCAAGCAGATATTACATGTTTAGGAAAAATAGTAGGCGGAGGCTTTCCGGTAGGAGCCTATGGAGCTAGAAATGAAATTATGGAAATGGTTGCACCTTTAGGTGAAATGTATCAAGCCGGAACCTTATCTGGAAATCCGGTCGCTATGGCCTGTGGTATTGAAACCTTGAAAGTTTTAAAAAAGAAAGATCCATATAAAAAATTTGAAGTCATTGCCGATCGTTTAGAAAAAATTTTATTAAAAGCAGCGAAAGAAAATGGAATTGATTTACAAGTAAATAGATTTGGATCGATGTTAAATCCATTTTTCACTAACGAAAAGGTAATAGATTTTAGATCTGCTCAATCCAGCGATACTAAAAAGTTTAAAGTATTTTTTTGGAAAATGATCGAAAATGGGGTGTTTTTACCCCCATCACAATTTGAAGCGTGGTTCTTGTCGACGAAATTCTCAGAAAAGGATTTAGAAAAAACAGAGAAAGCAATTGCAGTAGCAATGAAAAATGTTGCAAAAGTATAATTATAAAAAATTACTACCCATTAATTAGGGAATGAGGATCAGCCGTCAATTTTTATAAATAATTAAAAATAAATGGAATAACTGGTTAAATTACTTCTAATTTGTTACTAAAATACCAGATACTAATAATGAAAAACGATTTATTTTTAAGAGCCTTAAAAGGAGAAACAGTAGAGCGTCCACCGGTTTGGATGATGCGTCAAGCTGGTCGTTATTTACCTGAATTTATTGCAATAAGAGAAAAATATGATTTTTTTACTCGATGCCGTACGCCGGAATTAGCAAGTGAAATTACAGTTCAACCTATAAGAAGATTCGGTATGGATGCCGCAATTTTGTTTTCGGATATTCTCGTTATTCCACAAGCTATGAATATTGAGGTTCAAATGAAACCCAATTTTGGTCCCTATTTACCGAACCCAGTACGGGATCAAGAAGGGGTAGATAGAGTTATTGTTCCCGATGTAAAAGAGGAATTGGATTATGTGATGAAAGCAATTAAAACAACCAAGGAAATGCTGAATGATGAAATTCCTTTGATTGGATTTGCAGGGTCTCCTTGGACAATTCTATGCTACGTAGTACAAGGTCAGGGAAGTAAAACTTTTGACAAAGCCAAAGAATTTTGTTTTACAAATCCTGTAGCTGCACATATTTTACTTCAAAAAATTACTGACACTACAATTGCATATCTAAAAGCCAAAGTGAAAGCAGGGGTAGATGTTGTTCAAATATTTGATTCATGGGGAGGTATGTTGTCTCCGGTAGATTACAAAGAGTTTTCTTGGAAATATATGGATCAAATTATTGAGGCCCTCAAAGAGCTGTCTCCGGTAATTGTTTTTGCCAAAGGTTGTTGGTACGCTTTGGAAGATATGTCAAAATCAAACGCGTCTGCTTTGGGTGTGGATTGGACGGTGTCACCAAAAATAGCTCGGTATTTAACAAAGAACAGCATTACTCTACAGGGTAATTTTGATCCAGCGAGATTGTTGTCCCCGCCTTCTGAAATTAAAAGAATGGTTACAAAAATGATCAACGAGTTTGGAAAAGATAAATATATAGTTAATTTGGGCCATGGTATTCTGCCTAATGTGCCTTTGGATAATGCCAAAGCGTTCATAGATGCTGTAAAAGAGTATAGCCCGTCCTAACCTCCCCATAGGGAAGGAGTTAATCGTAACCTCTTATAATAATATGAACTCAGATCTAGTCCAAAAATATAATATTCCAGGCCCAAGATACACCAGCTATCCTACGGTACCGTTTTGGGATAAAGAAGGAATTGCATTGGACGATTGGAAAAGCACCACTATAAAATCTTTTCAGGAAAGTAATGATAAAGAAGGAATTAGCTTGTATATCCATCTACCGTTTTGTGAAAGCCTTTGCACTTTCTGCGCTTGTCATAAAAAAATCACCAAACGCCATGAGGTAGAGCAACCTTATATTAATACTGTTTTAAAAGAATGGGATCTATACTGTAATCTATTTAAGGAACGACCAAAAATAAAAGAGATTCATTTAGGAGGAGGTACACCGACTTTTTTCTCATCAAAAAACCTAACAAAACTTATCCATGGTATTTTTAATAGAGCGGATAAATTTAATGGTTTTGAGTTTAGCTATGAAGGTCACCCAAATCATGCTTCAGAAGAGCAATTACAAACTTTATTTGATTTAGGTTCGAGGAGAAATAGTTTTGGAATACAGGACTATGATCCTAAGGTTCAAAAAGCAATTCATCGGGTTCAAAGTTTTGAACAAGTAAAAAAAGTTCATAATTTGTCCAGGGAAATTGGCTATGAATCGATTAGTCATGATTTGATCTTTGGACTCCCTTTTCAAACAGAGGAAAGCATTAGAAATACCATTAGAAATACAGTGGCCTTAAAACCTGATAGGATAGCCTATTATAGTTATGCTCATGTACCCTGGATTAAGGGAGTGGGACAAAGAGGGTTTGATGAAGGTGACTTGCCCAAGGATAATGTAAAGCGTCATTTGTATGAATTAGGTAAGCAATTGTTCTTTGATAATGGATATGTGGAGATTGGCATGGATCATTTTGCTTTGCCAACAGACGGATTGTCCAAATCAATGGTAAATAAAAGGATACACAGAAATTTCATGGGCTATACAGCAGGGAAAACTGAACTTATGATTGGTTTGGGGATGTCATCAATAAGTGATTCCTGGTATGCCTTTGCTCAAAATGAAAAATCAATTGAGGCTTATTCTGAAAAAGTTAATCGAGGTGTGATACCAATTTTCAGAGGTCATCTATTGACGGAAACAGATTTGGTTATTAGAAAGCATATTTTAGATCTAATGTGCAATCTGGAAACGGAATGGAATGATGGATTATCCTCTAAGGAAAAAAGGAATATCATTTTAAGGTTACAAGAAATTTTGGATGATGGTTTGATTGAAGTTTCAAATGATAAAATTGTAGTTAAAGAAGAAGGTAGAATGTTTATTAGAAATATTTGCATGGCTTTTGATTTAAGGCTGATAAAGAATAAACCAGAAACTAGAATATTTTCCATGACAATCTAATTTACAAGCCTTTAGCTAACTTATAAAAAACACACTTTTATTACAGTTTTCACAACCTTCGTTCTGTAAATAATTTCATAAATTTGTATTCGAAAAATTAATTTTACATGTCAAAATTTGAACTGAAATTACCTAAGATGGGTGAGAGTGTTGCAGAAGCAACGATTACCGGCTGGTTGAAAGAGGTTGGTGAAAATATTGGACTGGATGAAGCAATTGTTGAAATTGCTACAGATAAAGTTGATAGTGAAGTGCCTAGCGAGGTTGAGGGGATCTTGGTTGAAAGATTATTTGATGTAGATGAAGTTGTAGAAGTAGGTGCCACGATTGCCATTATAGAAACTAATTCAGCGCAGAACAAAGAAGTAATAATTGAAACGACTTCTGCAAAAGAAGAAGTTAAATCTGTTATACCATCTGTCGAAGCTGTTAAAGAAGAAGATAATAGGACAGAAGAGGCGATTGTAAAGATGAGTTCTTCTTCAGGAAAGTTTTATTCGCCTTTAGTAAGGAATATTGCTAAAAAGGAGAAAGTTTCTATGGATGAATTAGAATCCATAGTTGGTTCTGGAAAAGAGAGCAGAGTTACTAAAAACGACATTTTATCATATTTGTCCGATCGTACAACACCAATGAAAACGATTACAGAAAAACCTGTAATGAAAGGGGCAAAAGAAATTACCAAGGCTACAACGGTGACGGTAAAATTGGATAGTGGCGATGAGATTATTGAGATGACAAGAATGGGTAAACTCATTGCAAAGCACATGGTTGATTCTGTTCATACTGCTGCTCATGTACAAAGCTTTATAGAAGTTGATGTAACTAATATTGTGAAGTGGAGAAACAGAGTTAAAGATGAGTTTTTCAAACGAGAGGGTGAAAAAATTACTTTTACTCCCATTTTTATGGAGGCTGTAGCAAGAGCCATCAAAGAATTTCCTATGATCAACATCTCTTTTGATGGTGAAAAAATAATAAAAAAGAAGGATATAAATTTGGGAATGGCAGCGGCCTTAGGAGATGGTAATCTTATCGTTCCGGTTATTAAAAAAGCAGATTTATTAAGTTTGGTGGGAATGACCAAAACGGTTAATGATTTGGCAAGAAGAGCGAGGTCAGGGGCTCTAAACCCTGATGACATACAGGGTGGAACATATACAGTAACTAACGTGGGTTCCTTTGGTAGTATCATGGGTACGCCTATTATAAACCAACCCCAAGTAGCGATTTTGGCTTTAGGAGCAATTAGAAAAATGCCGTCTGTTGTAGAAACTTCAGAGGGTGATTTTATTGGTATCCGACATAAAATGATTATTTCTCATTCGTATGACCACCGTGTAGTTAACGGTGCTTTGGGAGGAATGTTCATTAAAAAAATAGCTGATTTTTTAGAGGCTTGGGATGTTAATGCAGACTTTTAATAGATTGAGATATCTAAAAATAATATAAAACATTAATGAATTTAAGCCTAAAAAAACCAATAGTATTTTTTGATTTGGAAACCACAGGTATTCAAATTGCAACAGATAGAATTGTTGAAATATCTATACTAAAAATTTTTCCAAATGGTAATAAAGAGAGTAAAACCTGGTTGGTAAATCCTGAAATTGAGATCCCTAAAGAAGCTTCGGATATTCATGGGATAACCAACGAAAAAGTTGTTACAGAACCGACTTTTACAGAACTGGCAGCTCAAGTTAGCAAAATGATAGATGGCTGTGATTTGGCAGGATTTAATTCTAATAGATTTGATATTCCACTCCTGGCGGAAGAAATGCTGAGAGCCGGGATAAATTTTGATATGGATGACAGGAAAGCAATTGATGTTCAGGTAATTTTTCATAAGCAGGAACAAAGAACATTAGGCGCTGGCTATAAATTTTATTGTGGTAAAGATCTTGAAAATGCTCATTCAGCAGAGGCAGATACTTTGGCTACCTTTGAAATTTTGGAGGCGCAGATTGAGAAGTATGATGATGTCGAAAATAATGTAGAATTTTTAAGTGAGTATTCAACGCATAAAAAAAGAGCCGATTTTGCAGGTTTTATTGTTTTTGATGAAAATGAGGATGAGTCGTTCTCTTTTGGTAAATATAAAGGCAGAACGGTAATAGATGTATTGAAAGAAAACCCGGGATATTATAATTGGATTCAAAATGCAGATTTCCCTCTTTATACTAAAAAGATTTTGACAAGTATCAGGGAACAGGCAAAACCCAATAAGCATGTGACAACCTTGGAAGATCTAAAAAATAAATTCAATAACAAAATATAAACATGTTTGTAGATTTTAACAGTTTGGTTGATTCTTCAAAAATCTGGATCTATCAATCGAATCGAGGATTTTCTGAATTAGAAATGGAGGTGATCAAAAGTAAATTGAGTGATTTCGTTTCTAATTGGAAGCGACACGGAGATGACCTAAGAGCTTCATTTGATATTAGACATAATCAATTCATTATTTTAGCTGTGGATGAAGACTATAATAATGTTTCAGGATGTTCCATCGATGCCTCAACACATATTTTTAAAGAATTTGAATCCGAGTTCCATGTAGATCTCTTCAACAAATTGAATACAGCCTTTAAAGATGGGGAACACATAAACGTTGTTTCCATAGGAGATTTTCAAAAATTTGTAATTGAACAAAAAATTAATTCCAATACAACGGTTTTTAATAATACCATAAGTACTAAAAAGGAATTGGATACATCCTGGGAGGTTTCTGCAAATGAAAGCTGGCATCAGCGATATTTTTAAAATGCGTTAAATGAAAAATATAATTCTCTTAATTATTGTACTAGTTGCTTACAATTCTAGCGCACAAATTGATCCACTCCAAACAAAAGATAGTATCGCACAATTAAATTGGGTAGATAGCATAATGAAAACTATGACCGTAAACGAAAAAATTGGTCAATTATTTATGGTAGCGGCATTTTCAAATAAAGATAAAGCACACACCGATTTTATCGAAAATTTAATTATAAAGCACAAATTAGGGAATTTGGTTTTTATGCAAGGAACTGCTGTTGGTCATGCGGCTCTAATCAATAAATACCAGAGTATTTCAAAAATACCACTATTAATTGCAATTGATGGAGAATGGGGTTTAGATATGCGCCTTAAGAACACAGTCGGTTTTCCTTATAATATGGCTCTCGGCGCCATTCGGGATGATAGGTTAATAGCTGATTTTGGAAAACGATTAGGCCAACAAGTTAAGAGGGTTGGCATTCATGTTAATTTTGCACCTGTTGTTGATATAAACACAAATCCAAATAATCCTGTTATCGGCAATCGTTCTTTTGGTGAAGATAAAATTAATGTTACCAATAAATCTTTGGCGTTTACAAGAGGTATTCAGAGTGAAAATGTAATGGCATGTGCTAAACATTTTCCAGGGCATGGTGATACTTCACAAGATTCACATAAAACTTTACCTACAGTTAGTTTTTCTGCTTCAAGAATTGATTCGATCGAATTATATCCATATTATAAACTATTTGAAGCTGGTATAGGAAGCATTATGACAGCTCACCTGAGTATACCAAGTTTAGAGTCGAATGTACAATTACCAACTTCTCTATCATACAAAGTAATCACTGAGATTGCTAAGGAGAAAATGCAATATAAAGGTCTTATTTATACAGATGCATTGAATATGAAGGGCGCATCAAATTTTGCCAAGCCCGGTGAAATTGATTTGAATGCATTTATTGCTGGTAATGATATTTTATTATATCCAGAAAATGTGCCGGCAGCTATTAATGCAATTAAAAAGGCATTGAAAAGTAAGAAAGTAACTATGGCTCGTTTGGATGAATCTGTAGTTAAGATATTAAAAGGGAAATATTGGGTCGGATTAAGTAATTATCAGCCAGTTAATTTAGAAAATATAAATGAAGATGTTAGTACTGTTCAGGATGAAATTTTAAATAGGAGGTTAGTTGAGAACTCTATTACTTTAGTTCAAAATAATGAAAACATTTTACCAATTAAAAACCTGGAAAGCAATGGTATAGCATATGTTAAATTGGGTGAAAATGACAATAAATCTTTTGTCAAAAGATTGAATGACTATACTCAAGTTGATATTATTACTGGTAATAGTATTAGCGAAATAACAAAGAATCTAAAAGACTATAAGACTGTAATAGTTGGATTTCATACAAGTTTAGGAGCTTATGCAAATTATAAAATTCCGGATGGCGATTTAGAAAAATTACAAGCGATAGCAAAAAACCATAAGGTTATATTGAACGTATTTGCTAGCCCTTATAGCTTGCTAAAAATAGAATCTTTTGCAAATATTGATGCTATTTTGGTTTCCTATCAAAATACGCCCATGGCCCAAGATATTTCAGCCCAGATGATTTTTGGAGCCTTAGATATAAAAGGTAAATTACCTGTAAATATCAAAGATGATTTTAAGATGGGTTATGGTTTGCATATCGCTAGTTTTAACAGATTAGGGTATTCCATACCGGAAGATGTTGGCTTGGATAGAAGTAAATTGAAAAGAATTGATTCTATTGCGAAGGTTGTCATTGATTCATCTATGTCTCCCGGCTTACAAGTGTTAGTAGCGCGTTACGGAAAGGTTGTTTACCGTAAAAGCTATGGCTATTATACTTATGATTCCATAAAAAAAGTAGACAATGAAAGCATCTATGATTTAGCTTCCATGACTAAAATTTTAGGAGCGTTACCGATGATCATGAAGGCAGAAGAGGAAGGTAAGTTCACTTTAGAAACTACTTTAGGCGACCTAATGCCAGTATTGAAAGATAGTAATAAGGATACTTTAACAGTAAAAGAGGCATTGTCACATTTTGGTAAGTTAATGCCTTATATTTCATATTTTGATGCTATGGTTGAAGGTGAGAATAATGAACCGATGCCAGAATATTTTCAGACAAAAAAATCAAGCAAGTTTAGCATTGAAGTGGCTAAGGATCTTTACTTGAGAACAGATTATTTGGATACTATATTTAAACTTATAGCAGAGGCACCACAAAGGGAAGAACTGGATTATAAGTATAGTGGCTTGCCATTTTATTTATTTAAGGACTATTTGGAGAAGGAATACAAATTACCATTGGACCAATTGGACAATGATTATTTTTATGCACCTCTTGGCGCAACTACATTAACCTATAATCCGTTGAATAAATTTCCAAAAACCATTATTGTTCCAACTGAGGACGATGATTTTTTTAGGCACCAATTATTACATGGTTATGTCCATGATGAAGGAGCAGCAATGTTAGGGGGAGTGAGTGGAAATGCTGGCTTATTTGCAAATTCAAATGATGTGGCAAAAATTATGCAAATGTATTTGCAAAGAGGATATTATGGCGGAAAAAGTTATTTAAAACCGGAAACGCTGGATAGGTTTAATTTTAGATATTATGAAAAAGAAGGGGTGAGAAGAGGCCTGGTCTTTGATAAACCTCAATTGGATCCGGAAGTGATGGCAACTTGTGGATGTACATCATTCAAAAGCTTTGGGCATAGTGGTTATACAGGGACGTACACCTTTGCTGATCCTGAAACAGAAATAGTCTATGTATTCTTATCCAATCGCGTATATCCTACTCGTGAAAACACAACCTTGTTTAAAGAAGATATTCGAACTAAAGTTCAAGGATTGATCTATGAAGCTATTATGAAATGATCAGTATCTGGTTTTAGCCAATATATAAACAGATAAAATACTTATTAGCAGATAGATTAATCCAATTTTGCCTCCAAAAAAGTAAGAAATCACCGCTGTTTGTATAAGGTAAAAAAGGGGTGTAGCGGTAATACCCACGGTAAATCTAAAGGTTGATATATACTCTTTTTCCTTAATTTTCCGAGAAACTTTCCTCCAGATCAGAAGAGGAAAAATACTATTAATTTTAACCAATAAAAGTAAAGGATTAAAACCCTTTTTCCTTTTAGAGGGGATCGGAGGAAGTGTATCTAAATTTTCTAATATTTTATTTACTTTTTCAGGATATAAAAAATCATCAGGTTTAAAATGTTGAACGATCTCCTCATAATTGCTTTTACCTTCAATATGTGTAGTAAGTGTTTTTAATTGTTCACTAACTGCACTTATTAATTCAATTGCCGATTCATTTTTATCAAAATTTTTCCAATAATAGTTGGCCGATATTGGTTTTCCGTAATATACGCTGGCACTGCTTCCATATTTCTCTGCATCACTGTAATTATAGCCGATAGGAATAATGTCAATTTCATTATTGGGATTAAGCTCTAACGCTCCAAAAGCTATTCGGGCGAACCCTTTACTCAAAACCCTTACTCGTCTTTGCAAATTATGGCTCCCTTCTGCAAAAATGAGAAGCGTCTCCTTGTTGTCTAAAATTCTATAACATTTTTGAAATGTGTCTTCATTTTTTGACAAAGTATCATAACCATCTCTCCTCCTGTAAATTGGCAACATATTGATATATACTAATATAGAATTGACAATGGAGTTTTTAAAAACCTGTGCCTGAGTTATAAAATGAAGAATTCGCTTATTGGTAGCTCCAATAAGTAATGGGTCTAACAAGGCATTTTGATGGTTCGCAACAAACAAAACAGCTTTCTTATCCGGTATATTCTCTTCACCCACCATTCGAACACTTTTAAAATAAAATGCAAACCCGGTCCGCATATAATATTTCACAAAATAATACCACAGCCTTCTTCTCATGAGGATACTATTTTAGGAGATTTACTCGACCATATAAATGCTACAAACAAGCCTGACAGTATATCCCAGATTGCCCAAAATGCAACTAATAAGGCCGTTCCACCAAGCCCGTTAAAGAATGTGAACACCAGCATCAATCCTAAACCGGCATTTTGGATACCGGTTTCAATACTTAACGTTTTTTGATCATTATAGGCCAATTTATTGAGCTTTGCAAAATAAAAACCTACAACAAATAAAACTGCATTATGCAGAATAACTAAAAATATGACATGATGAATATGGTTTGTAAAAACATCCAGGTTCTTATAAAAAGCCCCAACAATAAATGATAGAAATATTAGTATGGATATCGGTTTTAAAATTTTGGAAAGTTTAGAGGCGAATTTTGAATAATAATTTTTCACCAACATTCCCAATACCAGAGGTATACCTAAGATTAACAGCACAATTTTAGAAACTTCCAACGGATCCAATGCAACACGCTCGAGTATAGTTGATGCGGGAGGATACATATTTGCCCAAATAGCAATGTTTAAAGGAGTCATAATGAGCGATGCAACAGAGGCAAATGCGGTCAGACTTATTGAAAGAGCGACATTGCCACCGGCCAATTTTGACATGAAATTTGAAACATTCCCTCCTGGACAAGCAGCAACTATAATCATTCCAAGTGCAATACTTGGTGCTGGATTAATGAAGTTAACCAACATGAACGTAACCAAAGGAATTAACAAGAATTGTGAAAGTATTCCAACAATAACAGGTTTAGGAGATTTTAGGAGATTTGTAAAATCGGTCATTTTGATGTCCAGTGCAACACCGAACATTATTAGAGCAAGTGTAATATTTACGGCCCATAAATTATCCGTATCAAAGTTTATTCGAATATTATCTAAATTCTCAAGCATATCAATTTTTAAAAGCATATTCTACAATATTAGAACCCATTTGTAAGGCCTCTAATCGAATTACTTCAGGATCATTATGAACCTCTTTATCTTCCCAGCCATCACTTAGATCACTTTCATAATCGTAGAAACAAAGTAGTCTGCCTTCAAAAAAGATACCAAATCCCTGTGAAGGCCTGTTGTCGTGTTCATGAATTTTTGGTAAAGCACTAAAATTATATTTTTGATTATAAATTGGATGTTCATATGGAATTTCTTGAAAATCAATTTCGGGGAAAACTTTTTTCATCACCTTTCTTACATAGTTGTCCATTCCATAATTATCCGAGATATGTAAAAACCCGCCGGACAGTAAGTAAGTTCTTAAATTTTGTACAGCATTTTCATTGAAGAAGACATTACCATGCCCTGTCATAAATACAATGGGATAAGAAAATATCTCTCTGCTCTCTGCAGAAACTATCTTAGGTTTGACATCAATTTTTGTATTTATATTTTCGTTACAAAAAGTGATCAAATTTGGTATAGCTGTTGGATTGGCATACCAATCACCACCACCTTCGTATTTTAAAATGGCAACTTGTTGTGAAAAATTATAGCTAATATTAATGAATAGAAGTAAGATAAATAAGGGGTACTTAAAATTCATATAACAGAAATTAATTATAAGTTGAGTTTGAAATAAATGGCTAGTCTTTATTTTTTAATATTGCAACAGCATTGCAAACTACTATTCCAGCCGTTTCTGTTCGTAATCTACTTTTACCCAAAGATAGAGGAATAAATTTATGATGCAAGGCAGTGTTTATTTCTTTTGAGGAAAAGTCTCCCTCAGGTCCAATCAGAACAGTAATATTATTATTTGCTACAGACTCCGGATCTAAAATTTGTTTGTCAGATTTAGCACAATGTGCAATTAATTTGCTCCCCTCAAAATCTTTATTAATGAACTCAGAGAATTTAATTGGTTCGTTCAACTTTGGTAATTGAAATTTTAATGACTGCTTCATTGCAGAAATTATTACTTTTTTAAACCTATCGGTTTTAATGGTCTTTCTTTCAGAGTTATCGCAGATTATTGGCGTAATTTCATCAATGCCAATCTCTGTAGCTTTTTCCAAAAACCACTCATATCGATCATTCATCTTAGTCGGAGCAATTGCGATATGTAAATGATACTTCCAGGGAGCCGGTTGCGGTTCAGCAGAAATAATTTGAATCACACATTTTTTCTCATTATCACTAATTATTTGAGAAGTAAATAACAAGCCTTGCCCATTTGTGATTTGGAGTTGGTCTTTTTCTTTTTTTCTCAGTACTTTGATGATATGCCTACTCTCATTTTTATCAAAAGAAAATATATTTGTACTTAAATTAATATCCGGGTTATAAAAAAGTTGCATCGTTTATGGAATGGCTATTTTATTGTATATCAAGTTTAAAGGTACATCGTTTTTTGTGAATAACAGGATTAAAATTCCTCCAGATCAAATGGATTTCTGTGTTATCTTCTAATTCAGGAGTAATAATACCCTTTCCTATTCCCAACTTAATATAGGATTTATAACATTCCTCGAATATAATCGATGTCACCCCTTTTTTTTGATATTCTGGAATAACCCCAATGAGATAAAGAATCGCCGTATCACTATTATTTCTGGCCTTTAATAAATGAAATACGCCGGATGGAAATAATTTACCCTTAGCCTTTTGCAAGGCTTTTGCAAAAGAAGGCATTGTAATCGCGAAGGCTACAAGTCGTTTGTTCTCATCTATAACAAATTTTATGAATTCGGGGTTTATAAATGGAATAAATTTCTTTTTAAAAAACACAATCTGAGCATCTGTAACAGGAATAAATGTAGACAATTTAGAATAAGAAGAATTGAATATAGCAAACAATTCATCCACATAAGGTATAATGTCCCTTGAGGAAGTAAAATTCAATTCTCTTAATTTATATCGGGCTTTCAATATTTTATTGATCCGAGAGAACTTGTGAACATCCACATTTTTCAATAAAAAATAATCTTCGATATATTTTTTGGAGACCTCCAATCCAAATTGTTTGTAATGATGTTCATAATAAGGGTAATTGTACCATGTTACCATTGTCCCAATATGATCGAAGCCATAAGTTAGAACTCCTACCTTGTCAAGATTTGAAAACCCAACAGGCCCTTCAATAAATTCTAAGTTGTTTTCATTCCCAATTTTGATAACCTTTTCTAATAACGATTTTGAAACTTCAAGATCATCGATAAAATCAAACCAGCCAAAACGCATTTTTTTGACCTTTTGTTCCCTGACCTCTATCCAATTGATCATAGCAGATATTCTCCCTACTATTTTGTCATTTTTATAGGCCAGAAAAAAGCGGGCATCAGCATGTTCAAAAACAGGATTTTTTGTTTTATCAAAGCTGTTCACTTCGTCCTTTATAATAGGAGGAACCCAGTATTTGTTATTTTTATAAAGTTTGAACGGAAATTTTACGAACTGTTTGAGCTCTTTTTTTGTAGAAATTTCTTTTACCGTAATCATCAGTCAAAAGTAATGTTTTTATTGACTTTTGTTATATTTTTTTTCGGCTTTTTCCTTGCTTTTTTGTTGTTTTACTTGCTGTTTATTTTGTTTCTTTTTTGCCTTTTGCGCTTTTTTATTTACTGGAGGTGTTAAGCTTCTTTGTTTAGCCTTAACACTTTTAACGTCTCGCTGTCCTGAGCCATTCGATTTTTTACCTGAAAATAAACCACCTATAGCTGCCCCTGTCCGTGCAAAAAACCCATCTTTCTCTCCAGACATAGACTCTTCACCATTATTTACCTTGTTCTTTATTATTTTATCTTTATGCCTATCAAGTCTCCAAGACATTCCAGCCCCGGCTAAGTAAGAGATGTCGCTTCGCTCATCAAGAATATAACGAAAGGAGACATCAATTTGTAGGTTTTTGTTGAATAAGTATACACCACCAAGCCCTATTTGAAAATCGTTGGGAACATTCTTTCTAAAGACACCTTGATTATCTATAAATGCTGACCATCGTTCTGCAAAAGCATAAGTTGCAGTAATTATATAAGAGTTTTCTGATAGATCGGTAAATGCATTATCCATTATAAAATTTGTAACAAAAACAAATTTGTTTGAAAAGTCATTTTGTAAGAAAAGCCCAAACCTGGCACTAACACCATATGGATTTTTGTACATTTCGTTCAACAAGTTCGTATTAAAACCGGCATAAACACCAACAGCTGGTATGAGTCTTCTTGTGTCGAATCGATGTCGGGCCTTCCAGCTTCTTATTTCTTTGGATAGATCTTTATAAGTAGGTCTGTAAACCAAATATTTAGCTCCTATAGTGAGCTCACTTAAACCGAATCCTGATTCATTATAAACCTCGGGCTGGGTATAATTCCTGTCTTCATTTTGGATTGCCATATCCAAAATAAACTCCAGTTGTTCAAAAAATTGACCAGTTCTGAACGATATATCTGACCCAAATGCTTCAGAACCATATGCTATGCTCTCCTCATTGATGTCATCCCAATAATTTACTTGATTTACTTTATTATAGAAAAAGCCTCCTTCTATTTGATATACCTTGGTACCTATACTAAAAGGGCTGCTGGAAAATCCTGGGCGATTGGAATTGATAACTTCCGTGTACTGAGCTAAACTTATCTTTATACAAAGCAAGAAAAAAATGGACGTAAAAAAATACTTCATTTGATACAAATAAGTTAGTGTCTAAGTTTAGATTTTATTAATTAGAAACGTTATTGTTGCTCGCAAATTGTTACTTTTGAAAATAAATTTTAAAAATATGCAAGCGGCGTCATTTATAGGGGTGATAAATACAATTTTTATCATAATGTTAGTATATTATGGATTAAAGTTTATAGCTCGATATTTAATTCCTATTTTTTTTCAAAAAATAGTGAAGAATGCGGAAGAAAAATTTAAACAACAAAAAGGATATCAAGACTTTAATACTAAAAAAGAAGGAGAAACTTCAATTGACAAAAAACCAAACAGTGAGGGCAAAACTAATAATAATGTTGGTGAGTACATAGACTATGAAGAAATTGATGATTAGTTTTTTGAATTTGATATTTTCATTAATTTATAATAACATTACTTGGAAATATTGGTTAAAAATATAAATATGCAAATAAAAAAAATTGTTCCCTTTTTAATTACATTTCTAACTTTCGTAATAGTTTCCTTAGCATATTTTTCACCGGTTTTAGAAGGTAAAAAATTGTTTCAAAGTGATATTGCTCAGTTCAGGGGAATGTCTAAAGAGGTTCAAGAGTTCAGAGCGGAAAATGGTACAGAACCTTATTGGACAAACAGAGCTTTTGGTGGTATGCCAACCTATCAATTAAGCACGTATTACCCAAATGATTATATAAAGAAAATAGATAGTGTTTTACGATTTTTGCCTCGTCCGGCGGATTATCTGTTCTTATATTTTTTAGGTTTTTTCGTTCTACTTATGGTATTAAAAATTGATTGGAAATTGGCAATTATTGGTTCTTTAGCATTTGGTTTTTCTACTTATTTTATAATTATTTTAGGGGTTGGACATAATGCAAAGGCACATGCAATAGCTTATATGCCAATGGTTTTGGCAGGAGTGATGCTGGTTTTTCAAAAGAAGTATTTACCGGGTTTTATTCTTACTTCCCTTGCCATGGCCTTAGAAATAAATGCAAGCCATCCACAAATGACCTATTATTTGATGTTTATGGTTCTTATTTTTGGCTTGGTATATCTCATGGATGCGATCAAGAATAAAGAATTACCTATTTTTATAAAAAATATTGGATTATTAATTGTTGCTGTTGTTTTATCCATTGGAGTTAATGCTACAAGCTTGCTTGCCACAAAAGAATATGCTGATGAAAGTACTCGCAGCAAAAGTGAATTGACAGTCACTTCAAGCGGTGAAAAAATAATTCCTTCCGGTGGTTTATCGAAGGAATATATTACGCAATATAGTTACGGTATTTTGGAGACCTTTGATCTTTTTATTCCAAGATTCATGGGAGGATCGAACAGTGAGGATATTGGTAAAGAATCGTATACATATAATTTCTTAAGCACGAAAATTGAAAGAAAACAGGCTCAGGGATTTGCAGAAAACGCACCCATGTATTGGGGAGATCAACCGATAGTTGCTGCTCCTGCATATTTAGGCGCGGTAGTTATATTTTTGTTTTTTATAGGGATCTTTCTAGTGAAAGGCCCACTTAAAAACTGGTTGGTTGCTGCTACAATATTTTCTATTTTATTGAGTTGGGGTAAGAATTTTGATATCCTCACCAATTTTTTCATTGATTATGTTCCTCTGTATAATAAATTCAGAGCGGTATCGTCGATACAGGTGATAGCTGAGTTAGCGGTACCATTATTGGGTATAATTGCGGTACAAAAATATTTGGATGACAATATTCCAAGAGAAAGAAAATTAAATGCTTTAAAATATAGTCTGTTTATTTTAGGTGGTATAGCACTATTTTTTACAGTCGCAGGGAGTAATTTTTTTGCTTTCGAGAGCTTTCGAGACGCGAATTATGAAAGTATGATACCTGGCTTTTCAGAAGTAATTATCAACGATAGAAAATCAATTTTCATACAGGATAGTTTTAGGTCGTTGCTATTTGTGCTTCTTACCGCATCAATTTTGTGGCTCTTCCTGAGAAAGAAAATTTCAAAAAATGTTGTTTTAGGTACGTTTCTGGCATTTGTGGTCTTTGACATGGTTGACGTTGATAAGCGTTATGTAAATGTTGATGATTTTGTCTCTCAAAGAAAATTGGAAAATCCATTTCGTATGTCTGATATTGATAAGGAGATAAAAAGCGATGCAGGTCATTACAGGGTCATGAACTTTTTGGTCGATCCAATGAATGACGGAAGCACGTCTTATTTTCATAATTCCATTGGCGGGTATCATGCAGCCAAACCCAGAAGATATCAGGAATTATATGATTTTCAAATTGCCAATAATAATATTGAAGTATTGAATATGTTGAATGCAAAATATATTATTTATCCTGACAATGAAAATAGACCTAATGTGCAACTAAACTATGACGCAAATGGCAATGCGTGGTTCGTTACAAATCTGGAGGTAGTAGATTCGGCGGATGAGGAAATTAGAGGTTTAGATAGTTTGAATACGAGAACCACTGCCGTAATAAGATCTGAATTCGCAGAAGTATTATCTAAAAATTATTTGATGGATAGTACAGCTGTAATTAGTTTGGTTAAATATAGTCCTAACCAATTAATTTATAAAAGTAATTCGTCGTCCGATCAACTGGCCATTTTTTCCGAAATATATTATAAACACGGATGGAAGGCCTATGTAGATGGAATAGAAACGAATATATATCCGGTAAATTATGTTCTTAGAGCCATCGAAATCCCCTCTGGAGAACATGATATTGAATTCAAATTTGAACCAGAAGTTATAAAAACAGGAAATAAGATTACTTTAGTCTCTTATGCATTTTTGCTTTTAATTCCAATAGTATGGTTTGTTGCCGATAAGAAGAAAAAGAAACATGAGTCATCATAATAAAAGGTATAATCATACCCTCGAATTTTTGCAAAAAGTCCTTCCCGCACCGGCGACTATCCTTGATCTAGGAACCAGAAATGTATTTAGTGAAATTATGGAACAGCACGGTTATACTGTTTACAATACGGAAGGGGAGGATTTAGATCTAAATCCTGAATCGGTTAAAAAATACAATGTTGACGCAGTTACTGCTTTTGAGATCTTTGAGCATCTCGTGGCTCCATTCAATGTTTTAAGACAGATCAGCTCCCCTAAATTGATAACTACTATTCCATTGAACTTATGGTTTGCCAAAGCATATCAATCCAATGAAGATGAATGGGACAGACATTTTCATGAATTTGAGGATTGGCAATTTGACTGGTTGATTAAAAAAGCCGGGTGGCAAATAAAGGAAACTCAAAAATGGACCAGCCCGATCAGAAAAATTGGTTTTCGTCCCATTTTAAGAAAATATACACCGCGTTATTACGCGGTTTATGCGGAAAAATAATTATGAGAATTGGAATGATCTTAGATAAAACTTTTCCTCCCGATCCCAGGGTAGAAAATGAAGCTATATCATTGATCAATGGAGGGCATGAGGTGTTTTTATTTTGCCTTAAGTACAAGACTCAAGAAGAGGAAAAAGAACTGCTTAACAATATTTGGGTCTGTCGATACTCTTCAAATAAGTTAGAATATAAACTATCCGCATTGGTTTTTACTTTGCCTTTTTACACCATGTTGATGAAGAAGAAAATTCTTCATTTCCTAATTACAAATAAAATTGAAGCGATTCATATCCATGATATAAGGATAGCAGATGCAGTCTATAAGGCTAATGAAGGAACGAAATTACCAACAATTCTTGACCTGCATGATAATATGCCGGAAATAATAAAGTTCTACCCACATTTACAAAAATTCCCGGGGAAGCAAATCATTTCTCCAAAAAAATGGAGAGTAAAGGAAGAGGAGTTTATAAATAAGGCCAATAAAGTTATAACTGTTTCGGAGGAGTTCATTGAGGAAGTTGTAGAGAGGACTAAGATCAAAAAAGAAAAAATAAAACTTGTTCCTAATACAGTTCAGAGGGCGTTTTATATAGAAGCCATAATAGACAATAACATACTAAATAAGTACAAAGATCAATTCGTAATTTTGTACGTTGGGGATACAGCCATTCGCAGAGGATTACTAACCGCTATCGATGCAATTGACAAATTAAAGAATAAAATTAATAATATAAGACTGGTAATAGTTGGAAATAGCACAACCGATATTGTATTAAAGGAAAGAGTAAAAAATTTGAAACTAGAGGTTTATGTGGATTTCGTTGGTTGGCAAGATGTGAAACTATTTCCGTCTTATATTCAGACGAGTAGCATCTGTATCTCACCCTTATATAGAAATAAACAACACGATGTGGCATATGCCAATAAGTTGTTCCAGTATATGAGTTTTTCCAGATCCGTATTGGTAAGTGATGCAACGGCACAGAAAAAATTGATAAATAGAACAAAAAGTGGACTAGTACACAGAGAAAGAGATGTTGAGGATTTTGCTAATAAGGTTTTAGAATTGTTTAATGATCCTGAACTTAGAAATGAGTTAGGGAACAATGGACTGAGTTTTATTGAAAATGAGTTTTGCTGGGAAAAGGTTTCCCAAAATTTATTAGATATTTATAAGGAAATAGACATAAATAAATGAACAAGGATTCTAAATGGCTCTTGCTGAAAAACAGTAAAGAATAACACATGAAAGTATTGATCATTACATATTATTGGCCTCCTTCTGGTGGGAGTGGAGTTCAGCGTTGGCTCAAGTTTGTAAAATACTTAAGAGATTTTGATATTGAACCAATAGTGTATACGGTTGACAACCCTGAGTATGCAATTAATGATGAGAGCTTGATCGAAGAAATACCTCATGAGCTCGAGGTTTTGAAACAAAAGATTTGGGAACCAAATAATTTAATGGGAAAAGGAAAGCAAGCGAGCGCCGGATTTCTTAATCCCCGACCAACTTTTTTCGGACAATTAGCACATTATATAAGAGCTAATTATTTTATTCCTGATGCGCGAAAATATTGGATAAAGCCTTCGGTAAAGTTTTTAAAGGATTATTTAAAAAATTCCAATGTTGACGTCATAATAACCACGGGCCCACCTCACAGTTTACATTTGATTGGATTGGAGCTAAAAAGAGCGTTAGGGATCAAGTGGATCGCAGATTTTAGAGATCCCTGGACTGAAATTGATTATTTTCATCAACTTCCGTTGACGAAGAAATCTTTAGCTAAACATAAAGAATTGGAAGAAGAAGTAATTATAAATGCAGATACTGTTGTGGTTGTTGGAGATACAATGAGATCGAAAATGGAATCTTTGAATAAAAATATCAATGTGATAACCAATGGTTTTGACGATAACCTTTCCAAATTCCAGGTTGCTTTAGATAAAAAATTTACTATTACGCATATTGGAATGATGAATGCTGATAGAAACCCAAAAATGCTCTGGAAAGTATTAAAAGAACTCATGGTAATTGATCCTGGTTTTGAGACTAATTTTCAGCTAAAGCTTGTGGGTAAAGTTGCTCCATCTATAATGAGTGACATTCAATTTTATGATCTGGAAAAATACGTATCCATAATTGATTATTTACCGCATAGAGAAGTTTTGCAGGTGCAAAAGTCGTCGCAGATATTACTTTTGGTTGTTAATAATGTACCAAGCGCGAAAGGAATAATCACGGGAAAAATATTTGAGTATTTACAAGCGAAAAGGCCTATTTTAGCAATTGGTCCCGAAGATGGAGATCTTGCCAAAATCATTGATGAAACAAACTCTGGTAAAATTATAGGTTTTGATGAGAGAGAGTTATTAAAATCTATTATTTTGGATTTTTATGATAATTATAAAAACGATGATCTAAAAGTCAATTCCGACAATATTGAGAAATACCATCGAAAGAACTTAACCAAACATCTCAGTCAAATTATTAAAAATTTATAACGTAAATAATGAAGAAAATAGTTACTATTTTAGGAGCGCGACCACAATTTGTAAAGGCAGCTGTACTAAGCAGGATTATTGCTAAGAATAGTGAGTTTGAGGAGGTGACCATTCATACCGGACAACATTATGATGCTAATATGAGCGACATATTTTTTACTGAAATGGATATTCCGATTCCGAAATACAATCTCAATATAAAAGGCTTGTCTCATGGTGTCATGACGGGGAAGATGATAGAGAAAATAGAGGAAGTTCTTATGCATGAAAAGCCCGATGCCATTATTATTTATGGAGACACTAATTCAACTATTGCCGGAGCTCTTGCAGCAAAAAAATTAGATATTAAAGTATTTCATGTCGAAGCGGGATTACGTTCCTTTAACATGAAAATGCCAGAAGAGATCAATCGTATTTTAACAGATAGAATTTCAGACCTGTTATTTTGTCCCACAGATACCGCCATTAATAATTTAAAAATAGAAGGCTTTGAAAATTTCGACGCCGAAGTTATAAAAAGTGGTGATATTATGAAGGATGCGGTGGAATATTATAGCACTTTTTCAGAAGAGAAATCGAAAATAATATCTAGTTTGAAATTGGAGGATAGATCTTTTATTCTCGCTACGATTCACCGTCAGGAAAACACAGATGATCTGGATAAACTTAAAGCAATTTTTGAAGGTCTGGAGCTTATATCAAAAGAGGCTAAAGTTGTAATTCCACTTCATCCCAGAACGCGTAAGATCTTAAAAGAAAATAGTTTAAAATATAATGTGGAAATAATTGATCCGGTTGGATATTTTGATATGTTAGAATTATTAAAGCACTGCCTTTTGGTTATTACTGATAGTGGAGGTCTACAAAAAGAAGCCTTTTTCAATAATAAACCGTGCATCATTGCAAGGGAAGAGACAGAATGGACAGAATTAGTTGAAAATGGTTTTGCTACCTTAGTTGGAAGCAATAAACAGAAAATGTTGGAAGCTTTTCAGAATTATAAAAATACTTCTCTGGATTATACCATTAATTTATATGGAAATCAAGTTGGGATGACTATCTATGAGGGGATTAAAAATAGAATTTTAGATTAAAACACTGGGCCAAATCTAATTTCGCATAAGATATACTACAGCTCTATATATTTTATTTTCTATCGTCCTCCCAGATTAACCTCTCATCAGTTCTACTTGTAAAAAAGTCCGGGCAAAGCCCGTCTCCGTTACCGGCGATACCGCCATCGGGAGAACAGATTTGACTACAATTTTCATCATATAGAGTACTCATGATGTCGCAGCATCTCGATGGTAAATAGTAAACAGTTTCTCCATTATATTGATACCTGTATATTTTTGCCGGAGGACTCCAAACATCTTGCTCTTTTATCTCTTCAATTTTATTCTTGATACAGTTCGGAACTTCTTTAAGTATATCTTCATCATTGCACCCGGAAGTAACTAATACCGCAATAACTATTAAATATAAGACGTTTTTCATAGTTTCAAATTGTATGTCTGACAGGAATAATTTTAACTAAACAAAAATCAAAAAAAAGCCCATTGAAATTAAATACTTCAATGGGCTTAATTACTAATTAGAGTAGAAATAATTAACTTATTATAAAATTGATCACTTAACTACAGCCAATTGCAGTGTTAAATTTTCAATTTCTAAATGAAGATTTTGTAAAATAGCTCTACTTGTATCTAAATCATTAAGAATGCCTTTTTTAGTATCTTCAAATTTATGTTTGAGACCATCGAATAAATTGTGATAATAGTTAATACCCTCTTCCATATTCTTTGAAAATGTAAGCAAATATTTTTCCTGTTTTTTATTCATGGAATCTTTAGTCTCATCGATCCTATTCTTGAGGTAATCTAAATAAAGATTAAGTTCCTTGATAAACATATTAGGTCGATCTGTTCTGCTAATTACATTTGCTCTACCATAGATATGATCCGTCATCTCTTTTAAACTTATAATTTTTGAGAAATAAGCCATATTAGGGCCGGGACAAATAGAAATCTTATCAGAATTTTCATGATCTATCTTATTAACGGTTAAAGCAGAGGCAGATAAACCAACACATAAACAGGACTTTACAACAATCCTTTCCAATTTACTTTTGTATTCCTCTGAAGAGAGATTTTCATCATTCAGTTCTTTAATTTTCAGTCGTTGATATTGCCTTGAGGCAGTACAAATACTCTTTTCAGTAAATTCTTTGTTGGAAGATAAAAACCCTTCCGGACAAGGACTGCCCGGTCTTCCTTTTTCTACCTTTCCTAATTTTTCAATATCTTTTGTATTGCCTCTTAAACTGTTAAAAGGTACTCCAAGTGGTGAAATATCACTTAGGTACAGATCATCTTCTTTTGCTCCTACCAATGTATTTATAGTTTCCTCATCTACAGTAGTTGCTTCTGGAACCAAAAGAAAAGGTGTTCCCCAACCAACGGAATCAATTTTATAATGATCTAATAAAAATTCATGTTCTTCAGATGTTCCTACACCACCTTGAGCAGTTATGATCAAGGGTAATACTGATTTAGGAACAGTTCTCTCCTTATTTGAAAGGGCCGGAACTAAAATATCATGAATAGATTGGATCAGCTCATCTTTATGCTCTTTAAACTCAGCCAAAATAGGCCCCATCAGATAGCCATCAGAAGCAAAAGCATGTCCACCACAATTAAGGCCTGATTCAATTCTGTATTCGGATACCCAAATTCCTTTTTTAGCCAAAAATTTACCTTGGATCAGTGCTGATCTATAATCACTTACTTTCAAAACAATTTTCTTTACGATCTCTCCATTTTCATTGGGGTAAAAATCATCGAACTGCTCTAGATAACTATATAATCTAGGGTTCATACCTGCTGATAGTATGATAGAAGATTTTAAATCACTGTTTGCAAAACCTCTTAAGGCAGCATGTGCATCGTTAAATTCTGTTGGCAATTTTTCGCCTTTAAAATAATTATCCTTATCAAGTTTAGTCATGATATTTACATCTATACTACCCATGGTAAGGTTGTCATTTACCCAGCTTTTAATTTCTTTTAGGTTAAAATTTTTATCGATAATTTTATCGAATTCTTCTTTAATAATTGAGCTATTGGGTAATTTATTAAAGTAATCTTTAATATCATTTCCCTTCTCAATTGTTGAATTTTTAAACTCCTCAAATTTCTTTTCTGCCAATTCGTTGATCAGGTTCAAATAAGAAGTGACTCTTTTCGCTCTGAAGTCTTCAATTTTATCCGAGATCTCACGATATGGAATTTGGAATTTATTACAGTACATTTTTCTCATTCTTTCAAGAAGAATGTCATCAACAATAGAAATAACCGAATCTATACCAAATTGTGAAACCTTTAATGGTGTATCAACCGTAAAACCTAGTCCCATTACTGGGATATGAAATGAATGTTTTTGTGTCATATTTTTAATTGTATGTATTTTTTAATTTAATAAGATACTAAAGTCAAATTTAACATAACTTACAAAGTTAAAATCATCGGTCAAAATAAAGCATGATAATTGTTTCTTTTTTAAACTTTAACAAAATATTATACTTTATAATCCCAATTTGAGCTTCAAAGTATTCATTGAGGGCACCTATCAAAAAAAAAGCCTATCTAGTTAGATAGGCTTTTCGAATAAAAAAATTATTATGTATAAGCGTTAAAGAACTTTAACGTTTACTGCATTTAAACCTTTTTTACCTTCTTTAAGTTCGAACTCTACTGAGTCATTTTCTTGGACCTCGTCAATAAGACCAGAAACATGCACGAAGTATTCATTGTTTGAACCTTCTTCAATAATGAAACCAAATCCTTTGGAATCATTGAAAAATTTTACTGTACCTTTTTTCATTTTTGTTTAATAATAATAAGTTGCAAATGTAATATAAATTTGTAAGTATTGCTATTTTATTTAAGAATTAATTATTTTTCGGTTTTACTCAATAATAAAAGTCTGGGGCATTATTTTGAAATAGAATTAATTTTGATTCTCTAAGTTTCCTATTTCTACCTCAATTTTAATCATAAGGTCCTTAATGTCGGTAATTATTTTTTGTAAACTGTTTATATTCCACCTTCTATTGGAAATGATCTCGGCGTTGATACTTTTAAATTTTTTATCCTCAAGCAGGGTTTTATATTCGTTAGGTTTTGCATATTCATTGTCTCCTTGATCAATTCCTTCATGATAATAATTCCGAAAGTGATCTACATGATAGGGGTAGGAAATGTTTTGCTGCAGATTATTTGCCCAGACCTCATTTTCGTCTTTCAGAATAGAGAACTCATTCTCAAAAAGGTAACTAATACTTTGTCGAAGAGAATCATTACTAATTAGATCTATACCTTTTGATTTTAAATAATCATAGCCTCCCTTAATAGGGTTGGAAGTGATGGTCCAGTAATAATTTCCAAAAGCTCTATCCAGATCTTCATTATAGGGTTTTTTTTCGTCTAAATAATTTAGTATCAAGAGATTATTCTTCAGATAATTTTGTTCAGACTGAATTGCACGTTCAAAGGATTTGATACTGCTGCTAAGATTGGAATTTAGTTCATACAGAATTTTGATCTCAATGGCTCTTATTTTTTTTTCAGAATTTAAATTGTCTAAATATAATGCCAGAAGGATTCCAATTACGATGAGAGTTATCTCACCAATAGCATAAATTAAATATTTACTAAGACTACCACTATCGATTAGTTTTTGTCTTAATTTTCTAAAGTAGCCAATCATTAGCCAACCATTTGTTAATTATTCACTTATTTCAAATAAACAAATATAGTTATTCATGATATAAGATGGAATATTAATGTAGTAGTATGTATTAATATGTACATAAAACGTTAAGAATATTATTTAGATTTGATAGATTTATAACCGCAAATATTCAGCCTATTAGTTGAAAAAAGTTATCAATCTTCCATTGATTTTCACATTACTAAAACCAAATTTATTATTTATCCAGTCGATGGTTCTTTTATGATAAATAAAAACGTGAGTAGGATCATTTTTATAATACCATTTAGAAAAATCAATATTTTGATCATAAAGTTCTGTCATGCAATAAAGCCTGCCCCCTTTTATTAATAATTTTTTTAGTAGAGCAAATTCTTTTGTTGGATCATAAAAATGTTCTATTACCTCGCAACAGGCTATATAATCATATTTTTGAACTAATAATTCTGGATTTTTATGAAAGAATGGATCATATTGCTTGATATTGAAGTTGTTGTCTTTAAGAATCTTTGAGATCACTGGTCCGGTACCAGCTCCAAAATCCAAACCTGAATTATCTTCTGAAAAGTTATCTAATATCGCCTTAGTTATGGGCGACACAAATTTTTGATACCTTTCATCAAATACGTCGTTATTGTGAGTCTCATATCTTGTTTTTTCTTCCTTACTTTTGAGTCTTAAGTTTTTATTTATGAATATTCCTTCACAATTGTCACATTGATAGAACAGTTGGTTCTTATTTTCGTAAAAAATGTGGCTTGGTGCAGTGCACAGGGGACATTGTTGTGACATATTAATCAGCACATTGAACACATAGTAGACTTTGAGGCCTGATTAATATTCTACCCAGTGGTATAGGTTGGTTGCATTTTAAACAAAGGCCAAAATCTTTGCTTCCTATTTGAGATAAAACACGATGTAAGTTTTTTAATTTTGCTTCGGCCATTCGTAATCCAGCTTCTGCAACGCTTTTATTGTTGATGGCATCCATCCTGGAAACTCTGCCAATGGCTACATCCGGGGCCACAGGCTTGGTCATTTCTTTAAATTCTGCGATCGATCTTTCTGTTTTAGAGATTTCATTGAGGATCGTTTGTTCAATTTCTTTTAATTCCATTGTTGTATTCCTTAATATATCATAGGTTTTTTCCACCCATTATTATAATTGGCTTTAATAAGTTCATTTGCTTTTTTATTATTATCGAACTTGTTTTTTAAAGGATCCCAATGGATTTTATCTCCTGTTTTATATGCAATATTGCCCATCTGTGCATTGATAGCAGCTATGCTTCCCGATTGAATAGGTGTATTTAATAATTCAATACTATTGGATCTCAACGCATCGACAAAATTCTTTGTGTGAAGATCAAGATAATTAACACCCTGAGGTCTTTTAACGGCAGGTATTTCATCCATTTGGTTGTTGCCTGAGGAACTGTATCCCTTAGATTCCTTTTCTACCAACACTTCAAAACCGCCTCTGTTTAAAATTAAAGTTCCATTATTGCCTATGAAAGCTATTCCTTCTTTTTTTCCGTAAGGCCCATTATCTATACCTGTAGCATGCTCCCACAACATATTGAAATTTTCATATTCAAATAATGCCTGTAAAGTATCCGGTGTTTCGGATGCGTCGTTTGGATAAGCTAATTTTCCGCCACTAGCCATGACCGATTTTGGCACCTTTGCATTCATAGCATAAAGTGCAATGTCAATTTCATGAACACCCCAATCCGTCATTAAGCCTCCGGCATAATCCCAAAACCATCTAAAGTTAAAATGGAATCTGTTTTTGTTGAAAGGCCTGAGTGGGGCAGGACCTAGCCAAAAATTATAATCCACCCCATCGGGAACATTACTGTCTGCTAGTACAGGAACCGGTTTCATCCATCCCTGATACGCCCACACTTTTACCAGACGGATCTTACCGAGTTTACCCGATCTAACAATATCAATTGCTTGTTTGTAATGTGGTCCACTTCTTTGCCATTGTCCTACTTGAACTATAGTATTGTATTTTTCAGCCGCTTGAAGCATGATTTGACATTCTTCAATTGTATTTGCAATAGGCTTTTCCACATAAATTTGTTTGCCTGCTTCACAGGAATCTACCATTATTTTACAATGCCAATGATCCGGTGTACCAATAATTACAACGTCTATATCTCTATTATCTAAAACTTCTCGGTAGTCTGTATAAGTTGCTATTCTATCATCAGAAATTTTACCGATTTCCTTTATTCGTTTGTCAATCACATTTTGATCAACATCACATATAGCAATAAGTTGAACGTCTTCATTTTTTAGAATGGAGATGGTATTGGACCAACCCATTCCATTACAACCAATTACGCCCACATTGATACGATTGTTTGCCCCGATAATATTGGAAGCGAAAACACTATTCCCAAAAGGAATATGAAGTGCCGCTATCCCTAAGGCTGATTGTTTTATAAAAGTCCTTCTTTTTTGGTTCTTCATAATTTTTAAGATCTATTAAGTTTTTTTAATAATCTGAATATTCTGTTGGGTAAAGAAAAGTAATATCAGCGTGAGAAACATTATTGTCATATATGCTCATTGAGACCAGTTCCTTCCATTCGGGAGCATCAACAAATTCCTTCCAATGTGCTTCTCTGATTTCTTGATTGGCAAAGGTGGTCATATACATCAGATTAGGCATCTTTGGCCCGGATATTACTTCACCATAAAATACTGCATTGAATCCCAATTTCTTAAAAAGTTTTACTTCACCACCAGCATTAAACATGTCTATCTTATTTTTTAAGTATGCTTCTGAAGGAGATTCATAACTTCTCAATTCATAGATCCTATCTTTACGTGCCCCATCTAAAGGACTTGCTTGCATTAATGGCATATCTATAAATGCCTTAAGCAATATCGATTCAATTCTTTGATATGCCGGTTTTTCATGTGAAGTTTTAATATAATCCTCACCTTTAGCTAAATAATTTTCGTCTTTTTCGAGTTTATGATCCAAAGTCTCGAATTGTTTGAACGAAGAAAATGGAATTAATACATAGATCTTTTTAATAGAATCAGCCCTTGGTTTAAACACTCCGATATTCTTAATATTTTGTTTTTTTAATGCGGGCAGATAGGCATCTTTAAGATAGTTGTCAGTCATCTCTATTTGCTCATTTGTTTCCAACGAGTATATTTTAATTTGATAGAATTCACGTTTTTGTTCTTGAGCATTACTTGTGTTGGAAATGATCAACATAAGATTTATGAGTAATGATATTTTAAAAGTGTTTAGCATGTCAATTATTTGATTGGTTGATAATGATTAGTAAATTTTCACTAAAATTTATTTATCGTTCTATAATTTTAATTAAAGACATTTTAGTTGCTCTAAAATACGAATTTTATTTATGTTTTATAAAAAGATAATAATGTGTCTCTGGAGTTTTTCTTTCAGTCATATTTGAAATATGACTCTTGAAGGAACTAAATAAGAATACCAATTATTGGCATTTGGTGTTTAGGGACAACAAACCTCACTCAATTAACAATAAATGATTTTAAGTTTTTGATATTTATATCGATAAAGGAATTCTTTATAAAACTACCAACCTCCGGAAGCTCCACCACCACCAAAGCCGCCACCGCCAAAACCACCACCGAATCCACCACTTCCAAATCCTCCACCTGAACTACCTCCAAAGCCCCCTGAACCGCTACCGAATCCTCTTCGACCGGCATGACTTAAAATTATTGCGTCTAAAATGGAAGATCCTATTGATCTGTTTTTTCGCTTTCTACCACCTTTGCCACCTCTATTATTTTTTGAGTTAGCTATAATAATGACAACGATAATGATAAAAATGATGACAAAGATAGGTATGACTGATGACCCCTTAGATTCTGTTTTTCTTGTTCCCTGGTATTCACCGGTAAGTACTTTAAAAATGGCGTCAGCTCCACTGTTTAATCCTCCATTATAATCATTTTTCTTAAAATAGGGTATAATATCTTTTTCAATGATACGCCTCGACATGGCATCGGTAAGTAAATGTTCTACGCCATATCCCGTATTGATTGCAATTCGTCTATCATCTTTTGCTAAGAGAATAAACACACCATTATCCTCTTTTTTCTGGCCTATTCCCCAACTATGTGCCCATTGTGTCCCTAGATAATTAATATTTTCTCCATCGGTAGAAGAAATTATCACAACAACAATTTGGGTGGAGGTCGTATCGGAATATTGGATAAGTTTTTTTTCTAAAGCAGTTTTTTCCGAAGGACTAAGCAATTGAATATAATCATCGTAAATACTTGTTTGAAACTCCGGTTTTTTTGGAATTTCAAATTGAGCTGTTACAATGTTCGAAAAACAAAAAGTGACAAAAAACAAGGTGATATACAGTATATTTTTATATCGTTGCATCAGCCTTTAGAGATTTCATTGTCTAGTTCATTTTTATCATTATCAGTGAATGGAAAAAATTGTTTTAATTGTTCACCTGCCATTAAAACTCCTTCCATAATTCCATTTTTAAAAAGTCCTTTTTTAAACTGAATCTCGATAGCTTTTTTTGTCGTGTTCCAAAAATTTTCAGGGACAACTTTATCAATGCCCTTGTCTCCACAAATAACAAAGGATCTATCAAGTACAGCTACATAAATTAAGACGCCATTTTGAAGTTCTGTCTCATCCATTTTTAACAAATGAAATACATCATGGGCACGTTCATTGACATCTCCATTCGACGTCTTTTCAATATGTACACGAATTTCTCCCGAAGTTTGCTTTTCCGCTAGAATAATTGCTTCTACAATCTCTTGTTCTTGATCTGGAGTTAAAAAATCTTCTATCGTGTTGGACATGGTTTTAATTAAAGTCAAACTCAACTTCAGGCGCATTTTCGCTACCTGCGTCAGATTTGTAATAATTCATTTGATCCAGATTGAACAAACCTGCTAAGATATTATTTGGAAAGGTTTTAATATGCTTATTATATGGTTCTACAGCTTCATTAAAACGATCTCTAGCTACATTGATCCTGTTTTCGGTCCCTTCTAATTGCGACTGTAATTCCAAAAAGTTTTGATTGGCCTTTAGTTCCGGATAGTCTTCAACAGCTACTAAAAGTCTTGAAAGCGCTCCACTAAGTCCACTCTGTGCTTGTTGAAAAGTGGCCATATTTTCTGGAGTTAAATTGCTGGCATCTATTGTGGTAGATGTTGCTTTCGCTCTTGCTTCGATCACATCTGTCAAAGTACTTTTTTCAAAATCAGCCGCACCTTGTACTGTTTTAACTAAATTACCAATGAGGTCATTTCTACGTTGATAACTACTTTCTACATCACCCCAAGTTTTTGTTGCAGTTTCTTGTAGTACAATTGCGCTATTGTAGAAGTTCTTTCCCCATGAATACAATCCGAAAGCAATAACCACAATAGCGATTAAAGGAATAAGCCATTTTTTCATAAGTTATGATTTTAAGGTTAGTTTGTTATTTTTAAAAATAATCGTATAAAATTACTTAAAATTACTTTAATATGATAAATGATCCTTTATTTTTTAAGGGAAGAAAATTTAAAGATTATTGAATTTGTTGTACAGGATGAAAAAACTGTTCTATAATAGAAACAATATTTTTTATAATAAGACACGAATAGTTTGAAATCTGATTCTGAAAGGACTAATTTAGAACAAATTCAGGTTGTATTTTATCTGGTATTTTTAAGTCGGAATTAAATTTTGGAAATAATACAGTGACATTTTCAGAAGTAAGCTGAGCCGTATCTACAAAATACCAATTTTCTCCATAATCAACAGAAACAGCAAGCAAATGAGAGCTGCTGATAATTTTTCCGTTCTTATTTTCTAAGATTACCTTTTGAGGTACCAAACAATGAATTTCTTTTCCTGCTTCATATAATTTTTCAGGTTCACCAATACTTAGTTCTATAAATACAACTCCCTGATCCTCTATTCTTTGCATTTCTTTAGAAATCAAATTGATCATTTTTTCTTTTCCCCCCATCCATTCAATTATTACCGGGTAAGTAAATAGAGACAAGCTTTCATAGTCTTTCTCAATCATAAAATTGATCATTTTATTTCCATCTCTTTTGATATTTTCCGAATGATCATTTTGCGCGAAGGTAAATGCGCCAATGAGAAGAAATGCCATAATAATAAGACGTTTTTTCATAGCAAATATGTTTTATTTTTAAAGCTATTTAGAAGATAGCTTGTACTTTTTCATAAATAAATGTAGTCCTAATTATTGGATATTTCATAAATTTTATTTAAAAACTTAATTTTAGTGCGCTGCGGTGCAGTAATTTATTCCGAAACATCAAAGGTCTTTAGCATATTTTTACTGAGGGTATTTGGCACTTCTGATATTAGAGCATACTTACCGGGTTTTAGTGTAACCGTAAAGAATCCTGTACTTCCGGCCGGCATGTCATTAACACCACCTAAAAATGTAAAACCTTGAGGAGCTGGGGAAATTAATCCCTTCGGATCTGCCCAATTCATCCATTTTTCAAGAACTTCAAGATCAACATCATTTTCCAGTCGTACAAGATTTACGTCGTGTCCAACAAAATTTTCATGAGTGATCTGATCTTTAAAGTGAACTGCGAAGGTCTGCTTTCCATTGCCTATTGGCATATCATGGTCAATTCCATCGGTGCTTGATATAGTAATATTTACGGTAGCAGCCGGAGGTGTATTGCCACTATCAGTAGCGGTTACAATAATTGGTTTTACCATTCCCATTGTTGAGTGGAATTTTCCATTTTCCATCTTTACATAGCATTCCATAATGTAGTAGCCCGGTTCTAGTTTGACACTGGTTAAGCTAGAACTTTTTGGAGATATTAATCCCGAGCCACCAGAGAAAACAACTTCAAAGAACCAAGCCGGAAGCTTATTGAACTCTGCGAAACCTTCTTCTGACCTGCCTTCGATTATTAAATCCATTCCATTTTGGAAAGGAGGAGCTATTTCTTTTTCGGTATCTTCTATGGTTTTTCCTTCCGGATATTTGTCTAGTAGAAAGAAATGAGTTTCGGTGGATTGATTTACATATTTAAATGTATTCCATCCGGATGGAATTGTGTCAGGAGCCTTGAAATCCATTCCTTCGCTGATAATCTCAATGGAGCTGATCTTTTTACCCTCAATTTCGAGCTTTATTTTTGGTTTTTTATCAGAACCACAGCTTAATAAAACGAACGAGCCAAGCAATAAAAATAGTAATTTAATTAATCCTGATTTAACGGCCTGCACCAAATTATGTTCGGGCAGGTTGGTTTGTTTTTTCGAAGTATACATGATAATATTTTTTGATTAATACCACTTTATTAAAGATCTACATCCATCAATTTCTAACTTTATCTAATTTACTAAGATAGGTTTAAAAAATTAATTCTCTTCTCCGGGATGGTAAATTGACTCCGCTCCTTTGAGTACATCTTCACGATAAAAGGCAACGTCTTTAAATATTCCATCTACATAGCGTTGTGATTGATCATCAAAATGAACTGAATTAGGATTGCCACTTTGCCCACCTGCCAGCATTGATTTCGCTCTAATCTTTTTCCCAAATTCAACCACGGCAACAAAACTATTTCCGGCAACACCGTATTGTCGCTTGGTATTTTTTCCTCGTCTAGTGCCAAAGGAAGCTAATGCTCCCCATGAACCCGATGCCATACCTACAGCTAAACTTGGTAAAGTATCATCAAAGACCTGGTAAATATCTCCATTATTTCTTTGATAACGATTTATCTCTCCCCATTCTGTTTCCGTAGATCCAAAATCAGATGCTAGCCTGTTCATGGCAATCTTGAATATTTCTAGACGTTCATTAAATGATGATCCGTAGCTCATATAATGCATGACATCCATGTAATTAAGACCTTTGGGGATCTTCCCGGAATTGAAATAGGTCAACCTGTAATAATGACTTAGGGTCAAAGCAATAGATTCTTTAGAAACCGTAAAGTCCCAATCTTTAAGTATATCAATTTCATTTTTTAGTTCCTCATTTTCCTCTGAAGCATCATCGTAGGCCTCGATAATACCAATCATTAATTGATCTGCTCCGGGAAGATAGGGGTCATAAGCTAGCGCTATTAATTTATCCAATGTAAGGTCTTTAGTTTTTTCCAATAATGGAACGGCATGTATTCCTCGGAAATTTTCCGGATAAGAAGTCATATAATTAGGATAATTTTGTCTTTTAGGACTGTATTTTCCAGCACTGCTAAATGGTGTGGAATTGCAGTTCTGTATCCAGCCGTTTTCTGGATTTAGCAGGAAAATATTTTCCTCAAGCGTGTGCAAGCCGTTCCAATCTGTCCTTGGATCACTTCCGTCTACCGGTTTAGTATAATCAAATATCGTATCTCTTTTAGGTATGAAGTTACCGTGATAATAAGCTATATTTCCATCGGCATCTGCATAAATAGTGTTATTAGAAGAGTTTGTCCGGATATCCATCATCCTATAAAACTCCTTGTGACTGCTATTTTTTGTTCTTTTAAACGATTGTATCAGGGCGTTTATAGGACTCCACATTAAAGCTGTTGCAACCCATTTGTCTTGATTGGAATGTGTAATTGGCCCGTGGTGAGTTCTATAGGTCATAAAGACCCTCTCTTTTAATACACTATCAGCTCTATATCTTAAAACAACCTCTATAGAATCGACATTTCTAAATTCAGTGCCATATTTATAATGGAGTCCTTCTTTTCTTTTTACGATTGTTTCTTCAAATTCATCAATAATATCCGTGCCTGTCGAAGTATGCATCCAACCGGTTCTTTTATTAAATCCTTGATACACAAAAAATTGACCCCATGTCACAGCTCCATAGGCATTTAACCCTTCTTCACTAACAACATGCACCTCTCCGCGAAAAAAGAATGAAGTATGTGGATTTATGAGTAGCATGGTGTTTCCTGACTCTGTTCGCGTTCCTGATATAGCAAATCCATTGGATCCTCGTGGTTCCTTATCCTCGAGCCGGATGCCGCCGTTGTGGATTTCTAAAGCGAGATTTGTTGTAGATTTATCATAAAAAGTTCTGATCTTTTCTGCTGAAACCCGCTCAATATCCCCCCCTATAGAGCCTTCACTGAAATACATGGGCATCCAGGGTTCAAAATGACTTAAGAGTTTTGGCCTTACATCTGGATGTTCTTCCAGATAGAAATTGATACCGTCAGCAAAGGCCAGGCATAATTTCTGCAACCAAAGAGGACTGTTCTCATAATTTTCTATGGCTTCCTCCTTTGTCATATACAATTTTGCACGCAAATCACTATAGATCGCTTTTTCTCCTTCCACTTCTGACAGCCGTCCTGTTGCCCATATATAATTTTGTTCTACACGATTAAAATCATCCTCACATTGTGTATATAGCAATCCAAAAACTGCATCGGCATCTGTTTTTCCATAGATATGTGGCACGCCAAATGTATCCCTAATAATTTCTGTATTTGATGCATGTCGCTCCCAACGATCTTTTTCTGTTAGTATTTTTTTGTCCGATTCCTTGTTCGAACAGCCCACCAAAAACATAAATAAAAGAAAATAGATTCTGTTTATTTTTAACATGATTGTAAATTGCTTATTTTTTATAAAAACTATTTTCTCCACATCCATGTATTGGTTTAACCTCGGTTTTTACGCCTTATAAAAATTCATTCTTAATAAAACCTGTTTACTTTCTTCATGGAAGTATTCTTTTATCTTTTTAAAACCATACTTAGCATAGAAAGCTCTTCCAATTTTGTTATCCTTAAAGACATCAACTTCTAATTCTTTATGAAATTCACCAATAAAATTCACCAATTTCGTTCCAACACCTTTTGAATGTTGATCAGGTTGAACGAACAAGCCACCAATTTCGTTTCCAATCATACTAATGAACCCAATGACGATATCATTATATTCATAGACCCAGGTCTCAGCATTGGGAAGATATATTTCTTTCATGTCGTTTTTTACCTTTTCAACAAAGGCAGTATCCAAAAAAGGGTGCGCCAAAGAGGATGAACTTAACCATATTTCTATAATTCTTTTCTCATCTATATTTTCATATTTTCTAATCATGTTATTTTTTTAACGAGGGTTAAGGTTTTTTCGATCTGAAATGATGCCATATCATATATATTATTTAGAGTTTGAGAACCATATATTGATAGTTCGGTACAACCAATTACGACAGGATGGTCTTTTGAATACAACAGCAGGAGATGTCTGTATTCTTCTAAATCTTTTTTAGATTCTTGTTCAAAATAGATCTGATTTCTAATATAATCTATAAATTTTTTATGCTCTTTTCTTGGTTCAATTAATAAAATATTTCTTTTTAGAAAAGCCTCCTTTAAATAATTAGATTGCATGCTATAAAGGGATCCAAATATTACTGCTTCCGCTTGTTTGCTCTCCTTTAATTTATCAATCGTAAGCTGAATTGGATGTGCGATATCAAGTTCTGTGTTTATCCGGTCAAGAGCTTCGTGGAGGGTAATATTTGGTACAAGTAAAAAGTTAACACCTAGCTCTTTGATCTTCTTAAGATAATGTAACAATATTGGTTCGAGCTTATTAAAATCATTGGGTAGATAAGGGTTTATATTTTCAAAATTTGTATTGTATAAAATAAAAGGACATGTGCTATAACCCCTAAAAAGAGAGTTAAATCTTTTATTCAGTTCATCGATGTAAAATAGTGTTGATCTATTACCTAAGCCAAAAACACCTATACTTTTTTCATTCATTTGTTCTTCCATTTAGATCAATAGTCATATAATTAAACGAAAACTTAAATTTAATTTTTTCATTTATTTTGCCAGTCTAATTCCCGAAAATTGCCATCGCAAATTTGGATGAAAGAAGTTTCTATAGGTCTGTCTACTATGACCTTGTGAGGTTGCAACTGAACTCCCACGCAATACCATTTGATTGATCATGAACTTACCATTGTACTCGCCTACAGCTCCTTCTTTTATCTTAAATCGAGGATATGGTAAATATGCTGAGTTTGTCCACTCCCAGCGTTTGCCCCACTTCAGGTAATTTGAAGCTGCCTCCCATTCAAATTCAGTTGGCAATCGAAATCCTTTAAAAGAAGCGTAAGCAGATGCTTCGTAAAAGGAAATGTGAGACAAAATCGCGTCCAATTCAACTTTCACTAACCCTCCAAGGGTATAATGAAACCATTCACCATCAACATTATACCAATAGAGTGGGCTGGTTATTCTATTGTTGTTTGTCCAGGCCCAACCTTCATCTAACCAGTAGTTTGAATTAGAATATCCATCATTTTTAATGAAGTCAATAAATTCACCATTGGTGACCAATGATTTTGATATTTCAAACGATTCTAAAAACACCTTGTGATTTCCTAACTCATTATCAAAACAAAACCCATCGTCCTGATGTCCAATTTCATAAATTCCTTCAGTAATTTTTTGCCAGCCAACATCTTTATTGTGATCACTTACCCATGGTTTTTTGTCGTATTTCGGATATGTTGGATTGTGTGAAAAGGTGTACTTTAAATCGGTAATCAATAACTCCTGGTGCTGCTGCTCATGATGCATGCCCAGAACAGTTAGTTCTTCAATTGTTTTAGAATACTTCTCATTGAGTAAGGTGGTCATCCCTTTGTCTACATATTTTCGATATGCCATAACTTGATCCACACCGGGTCGTGTAATTAATCCCCGTTGAGATCTCTCCAGGCGTTGCCCTATAGCGTTATAATAGCTGTTAAAAAGAAAACTAAAGTCCTTATCAAATGTGGTATAATTAGGCAGATATGTTTTTAAGATCATTTCTTCAAAAAACCAGGTAGTATGTGCCAGATGCCATTTTGGGGGACTTGCAAATTCCGCCGGCTGAGGAATATAATCCTCAATGGTTAGATCAGCACAAAGTAATTCCGATCTGCTTCGAGTGCTTATATACTTATTTAATAGTTTCATGATGAAGTACGGATCCAATTAATGATTTTTGAATTATTGAGTGTAACGAAATTAAGGTTTTTTATAGAAATTTTAATAATCCTTGCTAAGATCCTTAGATTTATGCATTCATATGATTAAAGCCGACTTGCTTTTATTGCTTTAAAATATTTAATACCAACTGCCATCATGATCATAATTAGTGTAATAAAAAAAATAGTTGTTGTCATACTTTTAACGAGCGTAAAAATATTAGTTAAGATGGTTAAAGAAGAGATCAGTTTTGGATAACTGTTGAGCATTAAAATAATACCAAAATTTTCCATATAATCTGCTATACCTGCAATTATAGGTAACCAACATAAATGGAAAAGGGCGGAATTATATTTATCTATTTTTTTAAGAAAATAAGCAATCAACAGACTATAACTTATTGCAAAGAGGAATGGATAGAGCATATCAACAGGAATTTGGTTGTAGAGATATACATTTCTTCCTTCCTCTCCCAGTGTTTCAAAAAGAGTGTTTATATAATCCAAATCATAACCCATGGGCATCATATCCAATAATCTCATTCCTTCAGAAAATGCCGTTACTTTTGGGATTGTTCTTAATATCATAAAAGCATAAACAAGGTTAGTGAGGAGAAAAAGCAATAGAACCTTTTTACCTGTCATACTCTTATTTATAATATTTCTTAACATGTTACGACAATTGTGAGGATTAATATGTTGGCTAAAATAAAGAGTTAACTATCATTGTCAAATTTCGTTATCTTTCATTTTGTAGTCGTATCTCGAATAGGCATACAATAGCATTTTCATAGTGACTTGGAAGTCCTTCGGTATTTTTTAAGTTTGTGAGCCCCAAAAAATTGAAGCCAGAATTTCCGTAATGACTGATCAGTTTTTTATTATTGCCACATGTATCCATACGGATGAATAATTTATTTTTATAAGTTGCATAATCTCTGGCCCATTTAACAATTTCAGATACAAAATTTTGACCTCTAAAATCGGGATTGGTAGCAATTCGATGAATATAAATTGAAGGATCAAGATCTCTTTCTTCCCATATTTGCGGATCGTTAAATGTAATGGCCCAAACACAAGCAATTTTATTGTCGATGATCATTTTCCATTGTCTTTTATCATTGACTTCATCTGTAATTAGCTCTCTATCAAACTCTGGCCATTGATTTTTTGGAAATTTAATTTTTTGGAAATCAGTAGCTATTTTATAAAGAGTAAATATATCATCGATATCTTTGAGAGTACTATTTCTTATTTCCATAATTATTCAGTAATTATAATTCCCTTTTTTAATTCATTTTCCGAAGGTCTTTCAAACCAACTTTCCATAAAATCAAAATTTTCTTGACTAACTTCAAATTCAAAAGTCACTCCTCTTTCGCTATTACGTTTAATCACTCTGTTCAGTCTTGTAGTTTTTGAAATATCCAGGAAATGCATCGTTATTTCAAAATTATTCTCTTCTGCAAACCTTCTAAATTTTTCTCTATGTTCAAATTTTGACAGGCCCAAGTCCAGGATAGAATCTGTATTGCTACTTTCAAGCTGCAATATCATATCTAAAATTAAGGTTTCGGCACGTTCAATTCTTTCAAGAAACCACTCCAAACCATCTGGATGCTTTTTATCCGGGAGAAATAAGGTTTTATTCCATTTATCTATAGAAAAGATTAATCCTTTGGTTCTTTCTTTCAAATTATTCGAATAGGTTGTTTTTCCTGAACCTGTATTCCCAACAATTAAATGGATCATTTTATTTCTTTTTCATTCCGTTTATCGTAAATATGATTCTAATTATGGTAATAGTTCAAATTTTGCATATACTTCACTTGCCACTTCAATTTTTTTGAACCCGATGTCAATGGATTTATATTCTTTATTTTTTCCTTCGTATCCCCTAACAACAACGTCGTCTAATTGGTTAGCCCTGTATATCTGGTTAAATTTGTCAGAAATATGAATTGCAGATCCAACTTTTTGATCTAAGGGATCAACAAGGAATTCCGCCTGTAATTTTGCTTTTAGTATAGCTTTAGATTTTAGTTCTAACTTGAGCTCTTCTATTTTGGAATATTCCGTTCTTTCCAGATCGACATTTGAAATTCCAATTTGCTCCAAACTCCGGATAATTTCTCCCGCTTGTTTAGCAGTATACACTAGCAAAGAATAGGATTTAGCTTTTTCTATGTCTTGGCTCTTTAAAAAGTATTTTTTGAAATTACTCCCCAAATCTGAAAGAGTTAATTGTTTATCGAGATCAACGCCCAGAGATTTGAGCTTACTTGCCATTTTATTCTCCTGTTCCTCCAGAGAAATTTTCCCTTTTGTATCCTCTTCATTTATAAGTATTGATACATAAATTCGATCAGGAGTGACCAGAGTATCCACCTTTGCCTTAGTTTCTATATAAGGTTGGTCAATGAAATTTTTTGTTTGAGAATACACAATATTAGAGATGAATATTGTTAAAGTTAAGATCATTATTCGTTTCATAGGGATTGGTTTAATTGTGTTGCAAAGTATAGGTCTAGTTAATTTAACCTGATAGTTTTTTGTTTTTAATCATCTACGGCTTGTCCAACTAAAATACTAAATTTCCAAGCAGTATTATCATCTTTAGTACCTTGAGTTTGTTTCAGTAAAATGCCAATTATATTCTCTTTTGGATCGGCAAAATATTGTGTATTAAAATATCCTCCCCATTGAAATGTACCGGTACTACCTCGACCTATATCTTGACCTGTATTGTCAAGAACACCGAATGCCAAACCATAAAATGCACCCGAATCACCCCAAAGATCACCAATTTGATTACCCATTATTATTTGGATTGTTGTTCTACTTAGTATTCGTACGCCATTTAACTCTCCATTATTCAGATACATCTGCAGAAAAGTTGCATAGTCTTTTGCCGTGCTGGAGAGGCCGGCACCTCCTGAAAAAAATCTTTTTTCACCCTTAATTGGATAATCAGGATCATAAAATGTGGTAGGGTATTCAATCCATTTATCGTTCTCCTTTTTTTGTATAGGTACCAATCTTTCATATTTTGATGCTGGTAAATAAAACCATGTATCATCCATACCAAGAGGATCGAATATCCTCGTTCTAAAGAACTCATCCAGTGGCATCTTTGACATGATCTCTATAAAATATCCCAGTACATCTAGTCCTTCACTATAGGTAAATTTTTCACCTGGATTATGATGTAGTGGGAGTTTTGCAAGTTTTTTAACACTTTCTTCTATGCTTATATTTTTAGTAGTAAATAAATCCGTAATTCCTGCTTCTTTGTATATTTCCTTAATACGACCATCTCCATCTATTACACCATATCCTATTCCGGATGTATGTGTAATAAGATGTCTTATAGTGATAGGCTTATCAGCCGGAGTGGTATCATAAGTCCCGTCTTTATACAGCGTATCCAGGACCTGAGGATCTTTAAATTCAGGTATGTACTTTGAAATAGGGTCATCCAATTGAAACTTTCCTTCTTCCCAGAGCATCATTACAGCCGTGGAAGTGATGGCTTTCGTTTGGGAGGCAATTCTAAATATATCATCACGCTTTAAGATTCTTCCAGTTTCGTTATCAGCCATACCAAATGCTTTATAGTATACAATTTTTCCATTTCTGGCAACCAAGGCAACAACTCCAGGGATTTGAGATTCAGACACGGCGTCCTCGCACATAGAATCTATTAATGCCAGTCGTTCTTCTGACATGCCCACACTACTGGCGGACCCTTCCGAAAGTTGAGGAGAATTATTAATCGAATTGGTCTGGGCAATGGTTAGTAGACTAAAAAATGAAAAATGGAGTAGGTATAGATATTTCATAATAATAATATTTAAGTGATTTTGATTGAATGTCCAAGAACGGCCTATGCTATGGTCTGGATATAAAACGGTTTGATCGCCAAATTGCTGTTGAAATCAAAACAGTTAAAAATTCAAAAATTATTTTATAAATGTTTAATTCTAGACTCAAACTTTTTATACAACTCAACATTTTCTGTCTCATCAATATTTTGACTATGGAAAATTGGAGTTTTTATTCCTCTAGCGATGTTAGTTTTTACTGCTTCTGTTGATATAATATTTACAATTATCATCCCCAGAACAGATGAAGCTGGACCAAAAATCAGGTCCTCAATGTTAATAATCCCATCTCCAGATGGAACACAATTGTCAATTACTAAATCCGCGATATCGTATAATTTTTTTTTACTCTCATGTCTTGATTCATAATTTTTGGAATGTGCCAAAGATGTGATTGCTATTACTTTTAGCCCTTCTTTTTTTGCCTTCATAGCCATCTCTATTGGCAGCGTATTTCTTCCTGAATTCGAAATGATAATTATCAAATCTGATTTATTGAACGTGTATCTTTTCCAAATAATTTCAGCAAGTCCACTTATCCGTTCAATATCTGAAGATCTCCTTGCTCCACTGGTCATAAGTACTAAATCATCCATTATCGCATTAACATTTGCCAGATTAGATGCTCGACCGAACATTTCCATTGCTATCATTTGAGAATGTCCTGTACCCAAGGTATGTATGATCGCATCATTCTTTATCACATCGGCCACCATTTTAGATGCAGTAATTAAGTGCTCAGATTGTTCAATTGTCAATTTGTCAATTAGCAATTTTATTTTATCTAAATATTCAAACATACTCAATAGGTTTTCGATTAAAAATTAATTGAATTAAAAAAGCAACAAAAATGAATAAAAAGTACGTGTATGTCAGCGAAGGTACTAATCAATTTTTTCTATTTCAACCCAAAAGGGAAATATTCTCTTCCCATTCAATGAGTAGAATGGAATAAGATCACATTTCATTTCAGGAAGAAGAACCTTTTTCATTTCTATAATATCGGTATTCTCTTTAGTATTTTTTTTTCGGTTTATTATGGTTTGGGTTTCTAAAAACATTTCCCCGTTTGCTTCAATTGGATTGATAAACTTAAACTTAAAATTATAAAGTCCCTCCCTTATAAGAACATGCCACTTTCCAAATATTTCTTCTTGTGCCCAAATTCCACGTTCACCACCTGCATCATTTCTATTAAGTATTAACGGATTTTCTTTTTCATTTCCAATGATAATTCGAGGTGAGTTTATGAGATTCTCTGAGTTAATTAATTCTGCATAGAATTTATCGAGTTTATTCTTGAGGTCTTTTGCAATCTCCTTTCTATCAAGTACAATATTGTATTGTTCATAGGGGTCTTTTTTAATATTGAACAATTCAAAATCCTCAACCGGAGAATTATAATCAGTGTTTCCAACAAGTTTGTAATTTCCGTTTTGAAGTGCCATATTGTTATAGAGCTCCGGATAACGCCTTGTCCAGTAAAAGAACAATTCCCTTTCTGCCCAATCCACTTGTTCACCTTTGATAAGGGGTAAAAGGTTATTGCCATCAATTATTCTGTCTTTCGGGAGTTCAACCTTGCATATTT